>ULMJ01034020.1_pt1 | contig 45604 bp, 32 predicted proteins | sample 1951641 | NCBI WGS metagenome assembly ULMJ01 (sample SAMEA4835550, study PRJEB28245) | human gut metagenome | biome: gut microbiome; material: fecal sample | place: Denmark | collected 2008 | reverse complement strand
CGCTCTTCCGGTGTCAGTGCCGGATTTTTGTAAGGGGGTTGGGAACATGAGAGGAAGCATAAACATAGGCATCCAATCCCGGTGAGTAACTGAAATTTCTTTTTCATTGTATTAGTGCTTTTACTATTATTAATAGACTCCTGTTTCGCCGTTTGTATGGCGCTTACAAAAATAGGAAGAAAAAGAGATTCGGGGGAGAAATGTTATTTCAGATAGTTGAGTCTATGTTACAGATTTCTTGTGTATGTTACATCTTCTTTCGCTGAGGTTACATCGGGAGGGAAATGGCCTTTTCACACTTGATAAGTACTTTCTGTTCATTATTCAGGGTAGTGGCAAATAGGTAGACTTCTCCACCTTCGGACAGCTTAAGGCGTTTTCGCAATTCCGCCACAGAAGCGGGGAAGTTACGTACCGTAATATTGGCTTTCCTGATGTCTCCCAATGCGGCTTTTATTTCTTTCTTATTCAGCGTGCACAGTCCTGTTATCCGAAAACTCCTTCCGGGGAAGTCCTCTATCAGTTCGCCGGAAGTGTAAAGATGGCTGTTAGGATGCAACTTCTCCACCTTATATATATGGGTGATGTTGCGGAAAGCACCCGCTTTGAGGATTGAGGCATTCGGTTCGTACAGATACTTGCCGGGGATATCCGTATATTTACCCGTACTCGACAACTCCTGGCCGCGTGTAAAGACGAACGCTTGTCCGTATCCTTGTCTGCTCTTTCCTTCTTTAGTAGTCAGGTTGATGCAATGAATGGGAATGTTTTCCGGTGCAACAGTACCATGCCCCAGTATCAGTAACAGCTCTTTGCATTCATTATTGACAGAAACGATGTGTGCTTCCTGCACATGCTTCAGGTCTTGAATTGCCAGAGTCAGGTCGAGCATAGGGGAGAGTTTCACCATGACGTGCCGGGCCTTGGCAAGCAATAGTGCTTCCAGTTCCGCTACGTCCGGTTCACAGTCGGCAATGGCGACGGTCTTCCCTCCGTGCCCGTCCCGGCGGGCAGGGTCGATGAATATCCAATCTACGGGAGACATTTCTTGCAGATAAGAAACTCCGTCGGCGTTTACTACTTGAATATGGTTCAGCCCCAATAATGGAAAATTGTGTGTGGCAATCCTGCACAGCGCTTCCTGACGTTCTACGTAAGTGGCTTGCCGGAACTTCGTCGATAGAAAGGCGCAGTCTATTCCAAAACCTCCGGTGAGGTCGGTCAGTGTGCCGGATGAGGCTTCGGGGATGATAGATGCTTTATATTGCGCAGTTGCCTCTGAGGAACATTGTTCCAAGGACAGGTGGCGGGGATACAGAATACCGTCCATCGCATGCCATGACGGTATTTTCTCTGCCGCAGCCTGCCTGCCGGCTATCTGTATCAGTGCTGCGGGCATATCCACACCGGGATGCTTCTGCGCCTGCAAAGCCAGACTACGTACATCGTCGTTGCGGTGCTCGCGGATAAAACGGAGGGTTTCGTCATTCAGTTCCATCGGGGGGACAAAGATAATTATTATAAAGTAATAATGTAAAAGTAATAATTACAACTGCACTCCTGCCTCCCGGAGCATCTTCTCCATGATTTCCAAATCAGCGATAACCTCTCCCTGTTGCAAGTATCTGTCCCGGTTGCGGGCGACTTTCCCGTAAATCTCTTTAGCTTTCTCCGGTTGGTTATCATAATATAAAGCAAGGGCGCACAACAGGCGTTGCTTGGAAGACATCATATTCTTGTATCGGAGGGCATATCCCTTTAGCTTGTCTGTATAAAGCCGCTCTATTTCTTCTTTTCTCCGGGCACCTGCCAGTTCGAGGAACAAGAGCTCGCAAGAGATTTCCTTTACGAACAATCCCGCTATCTCTCCTTCGTGCTGCATCAGTTCTCTAAAGACCTTCTCTGCTGCTGCAAAATCTCCCCGGTCGATATGCAACGAGCCGTAAGCAGCTTTGGCGGATACTTGGAAAGTGTTGCCGTAATCTGTTATTTCATCATCCGGGAACCATGCTTCCGGCATATCTTTCAGCCTTGTACCGGTCATGAGGGCGGCATTGATGGATAATTGCTGTGCCAGATACTTCCGGGTCTCAGGGGCTTTGGACATGAATATCAGGTTGTAAGCATCATTGGTGATGCCGGACATTTTCAGTGGTATGCCGTTCATCAGTGCCAGAAAGAAGCCGCAGATAAAAAAGAGCAGCAGAAACATATGCAATGCCATCGGTGCTCCGGGAAACATTATCCAGAGGATGAGAGCAATGATTGCCGTCAGCAGATTCATCAGTACACCGCCTGCATTGTACCAGAAATAAGGCAACTGACTGTAAGGCCGGTCCGGTGGAGAAAGCAGGCATTGGCCGCCCGTGCCGGAGATGGAGAAACGCTTGAAGCGGAAGCGCCCTTTGTCCTTTATCAGTGTGATGTTGCCCACACGGAAAGACACGAACCGGTAACCGGTGGCAAGTCCGAAAACCAGATGCCCCGCTTCGTGCAGGATGATTTGCGCGAATACGGCAAGGATGAGGCAAACCATTGACAGGACACAGGACAGCAATAGGGTGGCTATCTGCACATTTCCCATTTTCCCTAAGAAGTCGCTTACGGAAGTGCCTGTAAACATGACGATGCAGAACATCACTGCCCCGAAACCGATGCATGCACCGAACAGGGTGGAAAGTATAAGTTTGAGAGCTTGTTTCATAGTTGTTCCTGTATGAGTTTTTACCTTGTTTCTCTGCACAAATATAGGGAATATAGGGGATTTTACGGTATAACCCTGTATTTTTGTTTGGCTTCCTGACGGCTGCACCAGTTGAAGTGCCACCATTCGCTGGGCAGAGTGCGGAAACCTGCGGCGCGCATAACAGTGCGCAGCAGTTGTCGGTTCTCCTGTTCCTGTTTCGTTATTTTTCCACTTTGCACCAATGCGGCTTCGTTCGTGATGTGGGCTTCGGAACCCAGGTGGTCCACTTTCGTACCCATCGGCAGAGGGGCACCCGCTTCATCCAGTATGCTGATGTCTACTGCCAGGCCGTAGTTGTGCAGGCCCCCGCCACGAGCCGGGTTGGAGACGTAGATATATTTGGAAGTGCCTTTCACCACGTTCCACATCTTTTGCTGTACGCTCATGGGGCGGGCGGCGTCGTAAACAATCAGTCGGTAGCGGGGATGTCGCTTCTTTAATTCCTGTTGCGCCCGCAGTAATCCTTTCAGGGCGTCGGAGTGCAGATAGGCCTCGTGCAAATCTTCGTATAACACCCGTCCGGTGAAGTTATCGGCGCGGGTATACATCAGGTCGATGGCAATGGTGCTGTCCGCTTCGGCAATGTTTACGAAACCGAGACTTTCCATGTGGCGGGCAGTCTGGCTTTGCTGCGCTGTGAGGGGCATGAACCAGAAGGTTATTAAAAGATAAAATAGATGTTTCATACAATTCTTTTAGGGGTTGCAAAGGTACGAATTCTCAAGGAATTACCTATATTTGTGAGATACATAGATTTTGTCTATCAGTGTATAGATTCTGTCGGTTGGAGGTAAACTTAAGAAGAACTACTTTTGTTACATAAATAATTCATTCATTCATTAAACAAAATCCCATGGAAGAGAAAAAACTAACCGCTGCTAATGGTCGACTAATCGCCGACAATCAGAACACCCAGACAGCCGGGCAACGTGGTCCGGTCATGATGCAAGACCCCTGGTTTCTTGAGAAACTTGCCCACTTTGACCGTGAAGTGATTCCCGAAAGACGTATGCATGCCAAAGGCTCCGGTGCTTATGGTACGTTTACCGTGACACATGACATTACGAAGTACACCCGTGCCGCCATCTTCAGCGAAGTAGGCAAGCAGACGGAGTGCTTTGTCCGTTTCTCCACCGTAGCCGGTGAACGCGGGGCTGCCGATGCCGAGCGTGACATCCGTGGTTTTGCCATGAAGTTCTATACCGAAGAAGGCAACTGGGACCTGGTAGGAAATAATACTCCTGTATTCTTCCTGCGCGATCCGTTGAAATTCCCCGACCTGAACCACGCCGTCAAGCGTGACCCGCGCACCAATATGCGTAGTCCGAATAACAACTGGGATTTCTGGACTCTTCTGCCCGAATCTCTCCATCAGGTGACTATCACTATGAGTCCCCGTGGCATTCCTTATTCTTATCGCCACATGCACGGTTTCGGCAGTCATACCTACAGCTTCATCAATGCCGATAACAAACGCATCTGGGTGAAGTTCCACCTGCACACCCTGCAAGGCATTAAAAACCTGACTGACCAGGAAGCCGAAGCCATCATTGCCAAGGATCGCGAATCACATCAGCGGGATTTGTACGAGAGCATCGAGAAAGGCGATTTCCCGAAGTGGAAGTTCCAGATTCAATTAATGACTGAGGAAGAAGCGGATCATTACCGCATTAATCCATTTGACCTGACGAAGGTTTGGCCGCATAAAGATTTTCCGTTGCAGGATGTAGGTATTCTGGAACTGAACCGTAATCCCGAAAACTACTTCGCCGAAGTGGAACAAGCTGCCTTCAACCCCCAGAATATTGTAGAAGGTATCGGCTTCTCTCCCGACAAGATGCTACAAGGACGCCTCTTCTCTTATGGCGATGCCCAACGCTATCGCTTGGGTGTAAACTCAGAACAAATTCCGGTGAACAAGCCCCGTTGTCCGTTCCATGCCTACCATCGTGACGGCGCCATGCGCGTAGATGGTAACTATGGCTCAGCCAAAAGTTATGAACCGAACAGTTATGGCGAATGGCAGGATTCTCCCGAGAAGAAAGAGCCGCCCTTGAAGGTTCATGGCGACGTTTATAACTACAACGAGCGCGAATATGATGATGATTACTACAGCCAGCCGGGCGACCTGTTCCGTCTGATGCCTGCGGACGAGCAACAACTATTGTTTGAAAACACTGCCCGCGCCATGGGTGATGCCGAACTCTTCATTAAGCAGCGCCATGTGCGCAATTGCTACAAGGCGGATCCGGCTTATGGCACAGGTGTAGCCAAAGCTTTGGGTATTGACCTGGATGCAGCTTTGAAAGAGACGCGATAGGTATGAATTGTCTTTTGATGAATGACAGGTTATAACTATCAATTCTAAATCGTTTTTTGTCATACTTTGCCTACATCCTACACCAATGTCCGCTTTCTATTGATTGTCAATTAGATATCGGAGATGTAAAAGGGTGTAGGCAGATGTATGAAATCTTCTGCCTACACCCCGAAACATGCCTTGAAGTGCATGGATTACTCTGTAACTTCTTTATTATCAGCTGTTGTGAATGCTTTATGTGCATCTTGCCAGTTTATGTGCAAATATCCCTTTTTCTCAAGTAAATAGAGGATATTTAGCCCTTTCTTCTTCGAAAAGTCAGTAAACAGTGGCAATCTTTTTACGATATGCGTGTATAAAGAGGGCAATTCTCCGTTACTAATCCCCCATTGCCCCTTTCCTTTTCCCCTTTTGCTTTAAAGAAAATGATGTTATGCCATAGGCAAAACCTCGTTTCTCAATTGCGGGCTGTCCGGTTTCCACTTGCGGGCCGTGCAGCTCCCGATTGGAAACTGTACGTCCCGCAAGTGGAGGACGAAGTTTTGTTACTGGCAAAAGGATAAAAACAATAAGGCAAAGTATAGTTTTCAACCTATCTTATTTGAATCTTTGTTGTTGTATTGGGATGATAATGAAGCGGGATATTCCAATAAGAGTGAAGTAAAGGAATTACTTCTGATTAGCTCTTAATGTAATACTGAACTCGCCAACGAAAGGCTTACCTGTATCCGTGCTCAATTGCGGGACAGATTCTTCTGCCTTGCGTCCCTTTTCCGGACGGGCGAATACACCGGATAGGATATACATAGTTTCGGGCCTTGATGCATTGTGTTCCATATACCCGATACTTGCAATGCGCAGACAGCCTATAGCACCCGTACGTTCTACCCAACGGGTAGCCTTTATCCCTGTTGTTTCTGTACTGCCGGCTTTTCCTCCCCATAGACCGAGAATTGGGGCTGCCTGTTTATTGGGATAAGCGTCACAGGGACCGAGTCCTAACCAATGCAGTTGGTTGAGTTCGGAAGCAGATTGAACAGCCATACCTACTATAGGTAGCCAGGGTATGGCTACATTAGTCAGGATCTGATAGCTGACATCTAAGCGGCCGTCTGCTCCAATGGTATAACGATAGGTGGTGGTGAAGCGATTGTTTGTATCCACGGTATAATTTACCTCTGTTTTAATTACTACGTTGCTTTCACTTTCTTCTATCTTCCAGGATTTTACAGACTGGGTATATTTATTGAGATCGACAGCTTTCCGCACATTCTCTTTTCCGAAAGCGGAAGTTTCGCTACGGTCAAGGGTACGCCATATGACGGGACGCAAGTCTGTAATCATTTGCTTCCCTTGAATATCGGCAGAGGCCAATTGCCCGGTTCGAGGGTTGAATATGTAACGTATATCATTGGTTGCAACTATAACTGATTCTTTGTCTTTGCTTACTATTAATTTCCCGTTAGATACAGCCTGTACTATTTGTTCTGCCTGAGGACAAAGTTCAACAGCTTCGCGGGTAATCTCCGATCCGTCTGCACGGGTGAAGATAAATCGGATGAAGTATGTTTTTCCCGGCTGTATGGTTTTCAGTTTGCTGATGGGCAGTTTGAGTGCTGATGTAGCATGCGGCTGACCATTGATAGAACTGTTGCCTGAAGATAGTTCTTGTCCGTCTTCCCATATAGACCAGTTAATTTTCACGGTATTAAGATCTGTGAAGTCAAAGTCATTCTGAATGGGAATGCGTATAGAATCCTGGCCGGGAACGAAATACATCTTGTCTATAGCCGGATAAACCTGGGCATAAACAGCTTTAGTTTCCAGATAATCTCTCGTCAGATTGCGGTAAGAATCTACGATACCATCCCATCCGGCATAGTCGATGCGCAGATACTTGTCGCCTTGGCTGATGTCATCTTCCGAGTACTTGGCTTTGGCTACCGGAGTCTTGATTCCTTGGTCTGCCCACATCCAAATGGCGGCTCCGGTTCCTGCCGGATGCTTGGTCAATGCTTTCCAACGGGCTTCCAGTCCACCGAAACCATCTACGCCATAGGCATGGGTGTATTCGGTAGAGATAATCGGACGGTCGGAATGGCTTGCCAGTTGGTCGTATTCACGGTCTTTCCAGTAATGAGGGGCAAGGATATCAACCTCTTTGGGCAACCATTCTTCGTGACGCCAGGGTAGCAGGACAGGTCGGGTAGGGTCAAGTGCTTTCACATACTTTACCGAAGCCATGTGCAATGTAGTCAACGGGTCTTCATTGCCAATAGACCAGTAGATGACGGAAGGGCTGTTGATATCGCGTACAACGGTTTCGTAAGAACGTTGCAGCACGGCATTGGAGAATGAGGGATCGTACATCAGATTACCCGCACCTCCCAGTGAAATTTCATTGCCTACATACATGCCCATTTCATCGCATAGTTCGATGAAACCTTTAGCGGGAGTGTAATGCGAGAGTCGGATATAGTTAATATTGGCTGCTTTCATCAGTGTGATATCCTGTAGCCAGTGAGCACGGGTGGTGGCTCTGCCTACGTCCGGGTGCTCATCGTGACGGTTTACGCCACGGAGTTTCACTGCCTGACCGTTGATGCGGAATACCCCTCCGGTGGTTGATATCTGTCGGAAACCGATCCGTTCGGTTCGTGTATGTGCTACTTGGCCTTTCTCCAGCAGATCGATGCGGAGGTTGTAGAGATTGGGAGTTTCTGCCGTCCAGTGTAGAGGAGACAGTATGCGCAAGGTAAAATCAGTCTCACGGTCGGTCGAAGTATGTGCAGGAATGGTAATCTGCTGGCTGGCAACTTCTTGTCCTTCCTTGTCGGAGAGCGTGAAACGGAGATTATAAGGCTCTCCTGGACTTGGATAATTGCCCGGAAGCGTGTTCTTATGCTTGTCACTGACCATCACACGCACTTTGAGGTCGGCATCTTTGAAGTAGTTGTCGAAGGTGGTTTGTGCCACTACGTTATCAATCCAACGTTTGGCGGGCATGGCTTCGAGTGTGACATCCCGATAGATGCCCCCCAATGTCCAGTCATCAAAGACATCGAACTTATACTCCCTTGTCACTTGTCTTACACGGACGGCAAGCCGATTGATACTGTCTGTCTTTAACTTGCCCGTAGCATTAAAGGAAAAAGAGGTATAACCGCTGTCATGACGACCCAAGTATTGCCCATTCAACCATACTTCGGCTGATGACCATACTCCGCCGAAGTGCAACAACACTCGCTTCTCATTCCAATCTTTGGGAACGGTGAAGGTATGCAAATAGAAACCTTCACTGGCTATGTCTTCTTTGAATCCGCGGTAAACGGGTTCTTCGTACCCCAGTACAGCCCAGTTTGATGGAACGGGAACGGGCTTGAAGTCATTGTTTGTAAACTCGGGAGCATGGAAGTTCTCTAAACGTAGGGCTTCTTCTCCTGTCTTGGCTAATGCAAAATCCCACGTGCCGTTCAAGCTTACCTGCTCTTGGGCAGATAGTCGGAGGGCAGCAATCAGTAGGATGAATGATAAAATACGTCGTAAATTCATGGTATATATGTATAAGATATAGTAATTTCAGATTATCAACATTTAAGTTTGATACAAACTTATGCCTTATTTTTTTCTGCTACAAAATGATTGGATGAATGTCCATAAGAATGGAAGATTGTCCATGTCTTAGCATAGTGGGATGCAAGGTGTGGATATTCGTGAGATGCCTTAATGGAAAATAATCCATATAAACGGAATATTATCCTTTTAGGAGTTTGAAGGGCTCTCTACATTTGCAGTGTCACTTCGGCAAGCCAAAGTGATAGCTGAAAATAACCATTAAAGAAATCTGATACGAAGCGAAATTGGAATTTAGTATTACTATAATTAAACTTTGATTTTAGAACAATGAAAAACAAAAAAGAAAAGGAAAGGAACGTTCGTTGCATGTCGCTTAAGTTAGCGTTCCTGTTTATTTTAAGTTTAGCGACGACCCTCAGTGCATTCGCACAGAATAAGACTGTCACCGGTACTGTTTTAGATTCTACAGGTGAATCTATCATTGGTGCTAATGTAATGGCAAAAGGAACTGCTAATGGAACGATTACTGATATTGACGGGAACTTTTCCTTATCTGTTCCCAACACCGCCAAGACATTGGAAATCTCGTTTATCGGTTACGAAACTGCCATCGTTACTATCCCTCAGAATAATCAGGTAAAAGTGATCTTGAAAGAATCATCAATCGTTCTGAACGAAGTAGTTGCTATCGGTTATGGAGTTCAGAAGAAAGGAAGCGTAACCGGCTCTATTGCAAAGGTGAACTCTGAGAAATTGGGTGACCGTCCTATTTCAGATGTGTCTTCGGCCTTGCAAGGGCAGATGGCCGGTGTTGAAATCCGTACTACTTCGGGCGAACCGGGCAAGGATATTCAGATTCGCGTACGTGGGGCAGCTTCTATCAATGCTGACTCTGATCCGCTTTATGTAGTGGATGGAATTCCCGTTGATAATCTGAATAGCTTGAATCCCAGTGATATCGAGTCGATTGAAGTCTTGAAAGATGCATCTTCATCTGCCATCTATGGTTCACGTGGCGCAAATGGAGTTGTGCTGGTTACCACTAAGAAGGGTAAAGAAGGCAAGGTTAAAGTTGAATTCTCTGCAAATGTAGGTCTGCAACAGATGGAACGGAAGATGGATATTCTCTCTTCCGAAGAGTGGATTGATTTTAAATCATATTATAATAATACGAACTATGTTCAGAAGTATGCTGGTAAAGGTGCTACGATCAATGATGATTGGGACACCCGTAAGGCAATTATTGGAGGAGTAGACTATAATAGTATGCTTGATCCCAGATGGTCGGAACCTAATTATGGCGGTTTAAGGCTGATTGACTGGCAGGATGAGTTCTACCGTACGGCTCTGATGCAGGATTATCAGGTTTCAGTATCGGGTGGTACTGATAAGACCAATTACCGTTTTTCTGTGGGCTACCTGGATCAACAAGGTATTGCTACCGGAACTGATTTCAGCCGTTTAAACTTGCGTACCAATATCGAATCGCAATTATCGGATCGTATCAAAGTTGGTTTGATTATTGCCCCTACTGTTTCCTGGGCTAATGGTGGTCGTGTAGACGGAAAAGATTCCCAGTCGCATATCACTCTGTCAGCAGCTCCTGTTGCTGAGGCTGAAGCGGGAATTTATACCGGTGCCGAGCCTTACGAAAGATACATGTGGGCGGGTGGTGCAGTCAGCCCGGTGGCTTATATGGAAGAATCGACCAATGCTACTGATATGGTTCGTATCAACACTTCCGCTTACTTGCAGGCCGATTTAGGTAAGGGATTCAAAGCCGAAGTAACCGGTTCGTGGAACTATTATGATAAAGAAAACCGTTCTTTTGTTCCAAGTTCCGTAACGAAGAACTGGAATCAGGGCGAAGGTGTACAAACTACTGCCGCCAGAAGCAATGAGAAAGAGAACAACATCATGTTTCAGGCTTTGCTGCACTATAATCAAGTGTTTGGAAAGCATACAGTAGGTGCCATGTTGGGCTACTCTATGGAAGAATCCAAAGGTTCGTCTTCTTCATTGAAAGCAAAACAATTCCCTAATAACTCGTTGGAAGTATTCGATATGTCGTATACCACCATCACTGGTGCTAAAGCCGATTTATCTACACCCGTCCGTTTGTTGTCTTACTTCGGACGTGTGCAGTACGACTATGCCGATCGTTATTTGCTTACTGCCAGTTTGCGCCGCGACGGTTCTTCCAAGTTTGGTCAGAATAATCGTTGGGGATGGTTCCCGGCGGTATCAGCTGCATGGCGTGTTTCCAATGAGGCATTCTGGCCGGAAGATTTCGTAATCAATTCTTTGAAACTTCGTGGAAGCTGGGGTATGAATGGTAATAACTCTATTCCGTCTAATGCGGCTCTTAGTGCTTTGGGCAATGCTAATTATGCATTCAATGGCTCTTTAAGTTCCGGTTTTTCTCCCACTTCTGTTGCAAATCCTGATTTGGGTTGGGAGAAAACACATAGCTGGAATGTAGCTTTTGACTTGGGGCTGTTCAATAATCGAATTTATCTGTCGGCCGATTATTATGTAAAACGTACGAAGGACTTATTGTACAAAGTAGCAGTTCCTTCTATCTTGGGATATTCTAATGCATGGGGAAATATCGGTAGCCTTGAGAATAAAGGCTTTGAAGTGGAATTGACAACCCAAAATATGGTCGGCCGTTTCAATTGGTCTACTTCTTTGAATTTGGGCCTGAATAAAAATGAAATCCTTAGTTTGGGTGCTGATAACGCTACTGTGTATACAGGTTATTCCAATACGCAAGTCTTGCAGGTAGGTCATTCGTTGAAGGAGTTCTATATGTATAAGGCTGTCGGAGTATATCAGAAGCAGTCTGAAATAGACGATCCTAAAGTTGCCAAGATGAAAGGACAGAAAGTGGGTGACGTTCGCTATGAAGACGTCGATAGGAACGGTGTGATTGATGAGCGGGACAGGACTTATGTAGGAAAACCTTCTCCCGACTTGACCTTTGGTATAACGAACACATTCAAATATAAGAATTTTGATTTATCCGTTTTGGTAACCGGACAGACGGGTGGTCAGGTGTATGGCTTGCTGGGTCGTGCCATCGACCGTCCGGGAATGGGAGCGAGCGCCAATGCTTTGGGCCGTTGGAGAAACATGTGGCGTTCGGAAGCAGAACCGGGTGATGGCAAGACGCCGAGCATATTTTCTTCAACTACCAGTACGCTTTATGACACACGCTGGCTTTATGATTCGGACTTTATCAAGATTAAGAATATAACATTGGGCTATCAGATCCCTGTGCGCAGATATTTCAGTTACGCTCGTGTATATGCTTCAATTGAGAATGTGTATATGTGGGATAAATATGATGGTGGCTATTCTCCCGAATCCAATAATGGCGGCTCGGGCGGCGATTATGATTATGGTGCTTATCCTCAAGCCAGAACTTTCTCATTGGGTGTGAACTTAACTTTTTAATATGATAAATAGATACAGTTATGAAAATGATTAAATATATAGTAGGGCTTTCCATTGTAGCGACTTTGTCGTTTACTTCCTGTAGCGATTTCTTGGATGTGGAATCAAGAAATACACAAACAACAGATACCTTTTATAAGACAGAAGGTCAGGCAGACCAAGCATTGACAGGTGTTTATCATGATCTTCTTCCCATGTCGTTATACTCTCTGATGTTGTCCGAAGTTCGTTCCGACAATACTTATAAAGAGAATGATGGTGCTCAGCGTGACTTTTCCTCTATTGGCAGATTCGAGAAGAACATAGCTAATCTGTCGATGTTGAGTAATGCGTGGGATGATTATTATAAACTGGTTTCCGACGCTAATACTTTCCTTGAGAAAGTGGAGAACATCAGTTTTGCAAACGAAGATATCAAGAAGCAGTATATGGCTGAAGTTCATTTTCTCCGTGCTTTGGCTTATTTTGATCTGGTTCGTTATTGGGAGCATATTCCGATAGTTACAAAGACTATCTCGCAGGCTGAAGCATTGGCTCTTCCCCAGTCCGAAGCTAAAGAGGTTTACGAACAGGTGATTATTCCCGATCTGGAGTTTGCATGCGCCAATCTGAATAATTCTCCTAAGAACTATTTAGGAAAAGCGGTTGAAGGACATGCTACCCAAATAGCTGCAAAAGCATTATTGGGTAGGGTTTACTTAACGATGGCCGGTTTTCCGTTGAATGATGGTTCGAAGAAGGACCTGGCAAGATCTTTGTTTAAGGAAGTTATTGACTATGCTGATGCAAATAAAAAGTATTGGGCAAAAGATAGCGAAGAGTGGAAGCGTATCTGGATTAGCGACAATGACAATAAATATCATATTTTTGAGATACAATACCAGAATGGAGGTCTCGGTCTGGGTAACCGAATGATATTCGAAGCTTGCCCCGGTTTATATTCCGCTTATACAATTGTTCGCATCTTCGGTAATCATATCTATTGCGAACGCCAGTTAAGTGATGAGTTCCAGAAAACGTACAATAAGAAGATGGATACTCGTTGTTTGGCGACTATTGACACCACTAAATTTGTAAATACAGATGGGGCTACTCCCGTTAAGTATACAGGTGGCGATTTCTTTATAAAATTTCTGGAACACAAGATGAAGCGTACTCAGTTAGGTTATAGTGATATTGACAACTCTATAGTTGACTATAACGATTGGCCTATCAATCATCCCATTATCCGATTGGAAGATGTCATGTTGATGTATGCCGAAATTGTCGGGCCTACTACGGAAGGCTTGAATATGGTGAACCGTATTCGCACTAGAGCAGGTATGGATGCTATCCCAGCTTGTCCGGATGCAGAATTCCAAAAGTATGTGGAGCGGGAACGTCGTCTGGAACTGGCTTTCGAAGGTATTCGCTGGCACGATTTAGTGCGTCATAATAACTTGCAGGCGATACGTGATATGTATACACGTTATGCAACCAATGAGGAGACAGGGCAGGTTAATGCTGATATCCTGGCGTTTGCTCAAAACGTGAAAGATAATATGTACATTTATCCTATACCGGAAGCACAAATGAAGGTGAAAGAAGGATTATATAAGCAGAATGAAGCGTATAAGTAAATTGAGTTGAATAATTAATAGTTTTTTTATTGAGAAAACAATGAATAAACTATGATTAGCAGGCTTATCGAATGCTGCCATTATCTGTAAACTCTTGTTTGCCATCTCGCTCTGGGGTCGATGTGACTACTATGGAATAGGTATGGGAAAAGTTCTCTCATTCTATCCTTCGTTTTGATAGTTTAAACTCCATAGGGCGAGTTTGGTTGATAAAGTTGGAATATATTAACCAAATAAATAATTAAGTTTATGTCATTAACAAGTATCATTTGTGGTATAGCATTGTTGACAATAGGTGAGGTTGGACCGAAAAATATGCCTAACGCCATAGAACCTGTTGAAGCACCGTTCGCTATGCCTGCATTTCAGCGACCTGTTTTCCCTGAACGTACCGTACAGGTAAGTATGGAACGGGAAGGAATGTCCACTAAAAATATCCAAGAAGCTATTGACAAGACAAGTTGCCAGGGCGGAGGTACAGTAGTGATTCCTGCCGGCATATGGCAGACGGGGCGCATTACTTTGAAGAGCAACGTAAATCTACATCTCTCGGAGGGAACAGAATTGCATTTCAGCGGTCACATAGCAGACTATCTCCCGGCTGTCTTCACACGTGATGAGGGTGTGGAGGTATATTCTTTGGGAGCTTGTTTCTATGCCAACGGGCAGGAGAACATCGCATTGACCGGAAAGGGAAAAGTAATCGGTCCGTCTACAGATTGCGAAATATACAAATGCAACGAGGGAATGTCTAGCGAAGAGGCAATGAAAAAGCCGCTTGCCGGGCGCATTTACAATGGGAAAGAGGGTAAAGGTGTGTTTCTACCTAAGACGTTTGCTCCCATCCATTGTAAAAACGTGTTCCTAGAAGGTATCACATTCGAACAAGGTCTGTATTGGAATATCGTACCGCAATATTGCGAGCACGTTGTCATCCGCGGTGTTACGGTGAACAGCTTCGGGCACGGACGTACCGATGGCATTGATATTGATTCGAGCAGTGATGTGCTGATAGAATATTGCTCGCTTGATTGTCAGGATGATTGCTACACTATGAAGTCGGGTCGGGGCGAGGACGGATTGAAGGTGAATCGCCTCACCCGTAATGTCGTTATACGTAAAAGTATAGCACTGCGGGGTGCGGGCGGCATTGTGTGCGGCACCGAGATTGCCGGTGGGGTGAGAAACGTATATATGTGCGATTGCGTTTTCGAAGGGACCGACCAGGCTTTCCGTTTCAAGACCCGTCGCCCACGAGGAGGATTTGTAGAAAATGTCTATGTGGAACGAGTGCTGGCCAATGTGAAAAGACAGGCTTTATATTGCGACATGCTCGGCTCTGCCCGTTGGGTGGGCGAGTTGGCACAGCGCTATCCAGCCCGTGCGGTAACGCCGCTTACGCCGTGGTTTGCCAATATTTCCATTCACGATGTGGAGATAACCGGATGCAGTACACTGGTGGATGTGTCGGGACTTCCGGAAATACCTGTGAAAAACTTCTTTTTTGGCAATGTCAAGGCACGCTGTAACCAGATAGGCAGGGTGCGCGATGCCACGAAATTCTCCATGAAGGATGTAAGGGTAGAAAGTAGCGACACCGTGATGTGCATTGACAATTGCGATTACGCCTCTTTTTTCGGCTTCAGCAATGTAGCTACAGACAGTCCGGTGAAGATAGAAAAGGCGGGAGGGGAATGCCGCTATCTGAATGTGCAGACTTATCCGCTTGCTCCAGTAAACTATCAATCTATCCGCCCTGGCGAGGTGTGGCTTGATACTGAAGGTAAACCTATTCAGGCACATGGATTTCAGGTGACTTTCCGTGACGGTAAATACTATTGGTATGGAGAAGACAAGACCCATACACTGTTTGGAACTAACCGTATGTTTGGTGGAGTGCGTTGTTACTCATCCACCGACTTTTATAACTGGAAGGACGAAGGAAGGATAATCGAACCAGATACCGAACTACATTCGCCTTTGCATCATTGCCAGAAATTGGAACGACCGCATATTCTTTATTGTGCCAAAACCGGTAAATATGTATGCTGGCTGAAATCGCAAAGTAATGATGGCTATTTTACCATTCTTGAAGCTGAACGTTTTATGGGACCGTATCATTTTGTCCGCAACTTGAAGCCTAACGGTTTTGCTGTGGGGGATTTTGATATGTATGCTGATCCCGAAACAGGAAAAGGTTATGTTTGGTTTGAGCGTCCGCATTGGGAACAGATATGTGCTGAACTTTCTGATGACTATACTAATGTAAATGGTCGGTACTCAGAACATTTTGTAGGAAAGGTTCCACCGTTTACGCGTGAGGCGGCGGCACATTTTGTAATGAATGGTAAACATTATATTTATACTTCAGGGACAACAAGTTATACTCCAAATCCTTCGGAGGTGGCAGTGTTCGATGATTATCATGGTAAATACACTGTGTTGGGCGATCCGCACATTGGCGACGAATATGCACATTCTTTCTGTTCGCAGATTACAAGTGTGATAAAGATTCCAGGAAAGAACCTTTATGTAGTTATGGCTGATCGTTGGCAACCGCATACTAATAAAACAGACATACCGAAGAAAGACTGGCAGTCGTTTTTGAACCGATATAAGGACCATCGTCCTTATCCCAAGGATTTTGAGACACCGAAAGTGGCTGATAGATTTTATACGCTCGTTAATCCTAACCAAGATGTATATAAGGCTACATATGTATTTCTGCCAGTAGTAGTGAAAGATGGCGTACCGATGATAGAGTGGAAAGATGAATGGAAGTTGGAAGACTATGAATAAATGTCTTTTGGTGCGGTAGCCTTGGTTTTCTCTAAACAATGATTTCCCGATTCCATTTTTTATCGTACTTTTGTGTGGTAATAATTTCCGCTCCATTATGAAAACACGTTTCTTTCTCCTTTGTATAGTCCTCCTTTCTCTCTTGACACTGAATGCATTTGCCTCCGTAGACGTTCGTTCTATTTTCATCACCACCAATGAGGGGCTTGCCAATAACTCGGTGCGTTATCTGTTCCAAGATAGTAAAGGATTCGTATGGATGGGTACTTTGGATGGATTGAGTCGTTATGACGGGCATTCATTCGTTACTTTTCGTCCGGGTATAGGCGATGAAATATCCTTGGCAGATCATCATGTGAAAGTTATCACAGAAGATAGAAACGGTTTCTTGTGGATATTTACTTCTCCCGAAATATTCAGTTGCTATGACTTGAAGCGCGATTGCTTTGTGGATTATACCGGTTGCGGCGAGTACAAGCAAGAGTATAAACGGAAACTGGAAACCTCTACAGGCGATATTTGGTTATGGCATAACGAGAAAAACGGTTGTAGGAAGATAACTTATAAAGATGGGCATTTTAGTTCGGTAATCTTTAATAGAAAGAATGGCAAGCTCTTTTCCGATTCAGTCAACTACGTCCATGAAGATGAACAGGGCAGTGTCTGGATTTGTACGCAGGCCGGACTGGTATGGGTAGCTGGAAACCAAACCCAACTATTCAAGAAAGAACTTTCTTTTGTGGCGGCCGTCGCTTATGCGAAGAAAAATTTCTTCCTCGCTTCCAACGGACAGATTTATGAGAAAACACGCGGGAAAGGTCTCCGTTTGGTAGCCCAACTTCCTTGGGGAATCTCTCCTGCCAAAGTTTACGAACATAGCCTTGTTCAGGACGATTGGGTAATCTTTTCTCCGAAAGGCGGAGCTGTCTTTCGGATGTCCGAAGGTCGATTGGTAGATGATCCTTCACTGAACCTACCTCTGGGACGATGCATAAGGGATAACCTCGATAACCTTTGGATATCGAATGGAACCGGCGAAGTTAACTACTTGAATATCCGTACGCGGGAACTAAAGAACTTCCGGCTAATGTCTTATGAGAAAGCGCAATTGGTAGCTGACGAACGTTTTTGGGTGGTGCAGGATGCACGCGGACTGATATGGATATCTACTTATGGTAACGGATTGTTTGTTTATAATCCCAAGACGGATGAAATGACCCATTATACGTATCATGTTGAGCGATTCAACCAGATAAACTCCGATTTCATTCTTTATATCATGGGAGATAGAACGGGCAACATCTGGCTGGGTTCCGAATATTCGGGCATTGCCTTGCTATCGGTACTCAATGAAGGTGCAACCCGCATTTATCCTGAGAATGATACGCTCGTAGACCGTTCTAATACCATACGTATGGTTACTTGTACCGAGAATGGAGATATCTGGGTAGGAAACCGTCGTGGCGGATTATTCCATTATGATACTAATCTGCAACTACTTGATAAGAAGAACTATAATCTGAGCGTGTTTGCCATAGCCGAAGATCATGAAAGGAAACTGTGGATGGCAACTCGTGGAGATGGCTTGAGTATCGATGGAAAATGGTATACGAATCAACCCAAAGATGCGAACTCGTTAGCCTATAATCATATCTATGATGTTTTCCGTGACTTTAAAGGGCGTATGTGGATAGGTACTTTCGGAGGTGGACTCGACCTGGCTATTCCTGTAAATAACAGTTATATCTTCCGTCACTTCCTGGCGGGTAGCTACAGCAAGAAGCAAGTGCGGACTATCACCGCCGATAAAAACAATTGGATGTGGGTAGGCACAAACAATGGTGTCTATGTATTCCATCCCGATTCTTTGATTGAAAACTCCAAGAGTTACTACACCTACAATTTTGATAACGGCAAACTGCGTAGCAACGAAATACGCAATGTCTTCTGTGACAGTAAAGGTTGTATATGGATTGCTACCACAGGAACAGGTTTTGCCTTGTGTTCCCCGGGGCAGGACTACAAGAACCTTTCGTTTCAGTATTACGATACGAATAATGGGTTGGTGAATAATGTGGTACAATCCATCGTAGAAGATATTGAAGGGAAGATATGGCTCGGCACTGAGTACGGTATGTCTTGTTTCGATCCTGCTACACGGACTTTCGATAACTTCTTCTTCTCGGCTGTAATGCCCGGCAATGTCTACTTGGAAAGTAGTGCCTGCACCACCAAAGACGGGAGGCTGCTGTTTGGCACCAATCATGGTTTGGTAGTAATCAATCCACAGATGATACAGTCACAGCGCATTGTTTCGCCGATTGTACTGACCGATTTAAAGATAAACGGTATTTCTGTTCGTCCCGGTGATGTGGATTCTCCGTTAACCACCGCATTGAGTTATACAAACGGCATTGAGTTGCAATACTTTCAGAATTCGTTCAGTATCGAATTCTCTACTTTCGACTACTCTATGGGTAATGATGCTAAATACATCTATCAACTGACTCCTTTTGATAAAGATTGGAGTACGCCTTCTTCACTGAATTTTGCAGCCTACAAGAATCTGTCTCCCGGGAGTTATCAATTGCACGTAAAGGCATGTAATGCTTCCGGCGTATGGGGAACGGAAGAAACGGTATTGCAAATTGTGATTGCTCCCCCTTTCTGGAAGACTATCTGGGCATATATGGTTTATGTTATTTTGATTTGCATTGCTTTGTATATCACTTTCAGGTTGGTACATAATTTCAATACTTTGAGGACACGCATTCAGCTCGAAAAACAACTGACTGAATATAAACTAATCTTTTTCACCAACATCTCGCATGAGTTTCGCACCCCACTCACCTTGATACAAAGTGCTTTGGAGAAGATAGAAGCTTCGGGAAAGAGGTCCAAAGAGTTAGCTTATCCCATCAAAATCATGGATAAGAGTACGCAGCGCTTGATGAGGCTTGTCAATCAATTGTTGGGGTTCAGAAAGATGCAGAACAATAAATTGTCTCTTTCTTTGGAAGAAACGGATGTTGTAGTCTTCCTGCACGACATCTTTCAGAGTTTCCGTGAGACAGCGGAGACTAAAGAGATGGAATTTGTATTTACCCCATCCGTCAACTCTTATTCCATGTTCATAGACAAAGGAAAACTGGATAAAATTGTCTATAATCTGATATCGAATGCTTTTAAATATACACCTGCGGGCGGTAAGATAACCTGCATCGTACAAGTGGAACAGGCTATCGGCAAACTGTTTTTCTCTGTAGCAGATACAGGTGTAGGTATTCCCAAAGAGAAGCGTTCTCAACTTTTCTCCCGTTTCATGCAGAGTAGTTTTTCTAATGATAGTATGGGCATTGGGTTGCATCTTACGCACGAATTGGTCAAAGTTCATAAAGGAACTATTGGCTATACGGAGAATGAGGGCGGCGGCTCAGTATTTACTGTTACTTTGCCTTTGGACAGTGCTGTGTACAGTGAGAAAGATTTCTTAGTCACTACTTCATTAATCGAAGAAGTGAGCACAGAGATGGAAGAAGTGAGTACGAAAGTTGCATCAGCATTACCGACTTTACATGAAGAGCAGAATTCTGCACCGCTAAACCACAAGAAGATACTTATCATTGAAGACGATACGGACATCCGTGAATTCTTAAAACGTGAAATCTCTGTCTATTTTGAAGTCGTGGCCGAGGCGGATGGTACATTGGGATTTGAACGGGCACGCACGTATGATGCTGACCTCATTATCTGCGATGTCCTGATGCCTGGTATGAATGGCTATGAGGTAACCCGTAAACTGAAAAATGAATTCAGTACCAGTCATATCCCTATTATCTTACTGACAGCAATGGGCACCACCGAGAATAAACTGGAAGGCGTAGAGAGTGGTGCAGACGCTTACGTCACTAAACCTTTCAGTCTTAAACTGCTACTGGCACGTATCTTCCAGTTAATAAAGCAACGTGAAATGCTTCGTGAGAAGTTCCTCAATGAACCGGGTGCGGAGCACGCTGCTGTTTATGCTTCGGATAAAGACAAACAGTTCCTTGATAAGCTTCAAGCTGTGATAAACAAGGAACTGGGTAATGCCGAATTTTCCATGGAAGATTTTGCTGCACGGATGAAGCTGGGGCGTACCCTCTTCTACAAGAAAGTACGAGGGCTGACAGGCTATACTCCGAACGATTACCTTCGGCTTTTCCGATTGAAGAAGGCTGCTGAATTGCTATCGGAAGGTAATTATAATGTGAGCGAAATCTCCTATAAAGTAGGCATCAGCGATCCACTTTATTTCAGTCGTTGTTTCAAGCAACAGTTCGGTGTTTCACCCTCGGTGTATTTGCATGGAAAGAAGGAAGAATAGATATTGAATCAAATCCAACTACTCATTTGCGTGTCTTAGTATTCATCGCTCAGAGACATTACCTTCAATTGTTTTTCAAACGTTGCCAGCGGTAAGTCTGTGTAGACTTCCACCTTAACTGAACTTCCGGGAAGTATATCGAAATAGTTGTCGCTGAACGAGCTGTTTGCGTCTCCGGTAGCAATGAAGACGGCACGGGCGAAGTTATCACTGCTAAGCGTTACCTCAAAACCTCCTTCAATGGGCTGTACACTGGTTGCAAGTTGGGCCTTGGGATAGTTTACCTCTTTTTGCTTCACCAGGAAGTAGTTGTTGGTATAGTTGCTATTCCCTTTATCCGTCAGGAGGACGGCATGGATGAAGACGTCTTCTTTGCGTGCTCCTTTCAGGACTTCATCCAGTGGAACGGAGAAAAGCGCCTTGCTGCTATTGGCATCCACTTTCACATTCCGTTTGTAGCTGTTGAGAACTTCCCCCGTCAGCTTCATAACTTTTACCTCAAGCCTACCGTTGCAAACCTTGTGGCGGTCGGAAACAATCTGAACCTTCAACTGCCCGTCTTCATCGGCTATGGGAGATACAAGGATGTCCCGGTAGGCTTTGCGGGCGAAGTAATGCTGCGCTTTCCAGCGACCATAATAGTCGCGACTTGCCCAGGAAGCCACGGGCCAGCAATCGTTATGCTGCCAGAAGAGCGTTCCCATACAGTAAGGCATATCCCGGCGGTGCGCTTCGATGGCGGTTTTGATGGCGTCGCCTTGCAACACATGGTTCATATAAAGAAATGCTTCGAAGTTTCTGGGCTTGCGGTATTCGTTCAGCAGATAGGTTTCAATCAACTCGTTGGCGTGCATGCCTCCCCGCTGGTGCGACATCATGACTTCCGAATAGATGTCCCAATCCTCCTGACGCGGCGCATAGCGTTTCACCGATTCAAATTCGGGGAAGGACTGGAAACCGTATTCGCTAAAGAAACGGCTTCTCTCCTTATTATACATATCAATCGGCTTCTTGCCGTGCCACACTTCCCAGTAGTGGCGGTCACCGTTGCGGTCGTCGCTGCCGCCATCATAGCGGGCGAAGGGGGAAGAAGGCCAGTAGAAGCTTTCGGGAGCATACTCTTCTACCACTTGGGGGAGTGTGACGTTGTACTGGTCGTTAAACTGTTTCCAGATTTTCTGTTCGTATTCGGGGTTCTGCGCTTTATACCGCTTCTGCCAGCCCCAGTTGAACCAAGCGTCGTTACATTCGTTGTTGCCGCACCAGAGGGCGATGCAGGCATGATTGCGGAGCCGTTTCACGTTGTCGATGGCTTCCTGGCGGATGTTTTCCAAAAGCTCCCCTTCGGCAGGGTAGAGGCTGCACGCAAACATGAAGTCTTGCCAAACGAGGATGCCGTAGCGGTCGCAGAGCCGGTAGAAGAGGTCGCTCTCGTAAGTGCCGCCGCCCCAGATGCGGAGCATGTTCATGTTGGCGTTGGCTGCGTCGAGGATAGTCTTTTCGTATTGTTCCGGTGTGACGCGCGGCAGGAAGTTATCCTGCGGGATGTAGTTGGCACCTTTGGCAAACACAGGGATGCCATTCAGTTCCACATAGAAAGTCTTTCCGTCCTTATCCGGACGATTGATGATTTTGAGTGAGCGTAGGCCCACTTCTTCTGTCCGTACATCGGATGTCTGATTATTGACGGTGAGGGCTGTGCGGAAACTGTACAGATGTTGTTCGCCCAGTCCGTTGCTCCACCATAGTTTCGGATTCTTGATGGAGAAGGGTAGGGAAATCTTGTTGATGCCCTTTTGCAGGGAAATGGCTTGCCCCGCCAGCACCCTGCCGGAAGCGGCTTCGGTGATGGTGACGTTTGCCTGGTCTATCTCCTTGTCTGCCAGTATCTCCACTTCTCCGATAAGGGATGCGCGGCTTTTGCTGACTTCCGGCTGGCGGATGAAGACATCGTTGATTCGGGCATTATCCCAGGCTTCCACATATACAGGTCGCCAGATGCCGGAGGTGACGAGGCGGGGACCCCAGTCCCATCCGTAGTGATAACCTGCTTTGCGGGCAAATACGCTGACTTTCTTATTGAATACTCCGCCGTTTTCGGACTGGTCGTTACCAGCCTCATACTGGTAAGGCAGAGCGTCCCATTTGGGAATATCCACTTTAATGGGGGAGTGGAAATAGATTTTCAGTATGTTCTCACCGGGTTTCAGGTCGGGTTTGATGCTGGTTTTCCATTCGCGGAACATGTTGTTGGCTTCCAGTATTTTCTTTTCATTCAGGTATACGTCGGCATACGTATCCAGTCCTTTGAAGATGAGGTCGATGTTTTCCCTTCCCATCATTTCGGGGGTGAGCTGGAAGGTGGTCTGGTATATCCAGTCTTCTTTGTCAATCCATTGCATGCCGCGCTCGTTGAGGCGGAAGAAAGGGTCTTCAATGATTTTGTTGTCCATCAGGTCGGTGTGCACCACTCCGGGTACGGTGGCGGGATACCAGTTGCTTAGTCTGGCTTGCTTGAACTTCCATCCTTCATTCAGTTCTTTTCGAAGGGGGACGGCTATCAGAAGGGCACTGCATAGTAACGATGAGGTCAGTAGCGACACTCGTTTCAGATTAGAATCGGGCTTTTTCATACGTATTATTCGTTTGTTGAGGTTCGTCTGCCCAAAGATAATAATAATAGATGCGGGTTACACAGATTGCACGGATTCTTTTTTATCGTTTGATTCAATTGACGAGGGGACGAGTTGACAAGGGAACGAGGCATTGCGACGTGGTAGCCGGGCGAATCATTATTCGCTTACAGACATAGCGCAGCCCCTTGTCTCTTGTCAACTCGTTTCCTTGTCAACTGAATTTGCTTCATTTGTCCTTTTATAGATATGGAATAATCGTAATATAAATACCTGTAATGATAGCCGACGTGATAACTCCCGAAATATTAGCTCCTAAAGCATCCCCCAGGATGAACGAATCCGGATTATCTTTACTCACCAACTTCTGTGCCACCTTTGCCGTAGTGGGTACGCAACTGACCGCCGCAATCCCGATTACCGGGTTATAATTTCCTTTCTTAATGAAGTACATGATATATCCGCCCATGATGCCACCTATGCCGGAGAATAACAGTGCTATAATACCCAATACTAACAGTTTCAGTATCTTCGGGTCGAGCAACAAGTGCGCATCACAAAGCACACCCAGCAACAAACCGAGCATGAAGGTAGAGCCATACAGCAGAGGGCCGCTAACAAAATCATAGATATGCTTCATTCCCGATTCGCGCACTGCTACCCCCAGAAATAGTGAGAAGAACAACGGCGAAGCCACCGGAAACAGGAAGCACAGCACCGCACAAAGTACAGCCGAGAACGCCAGTTTCACTTTGGCGTCATAATTCTTCGGAGCTTTCTTCGACGTCATTTTGATGGCACGCAGGCGTTTCGGTACCAGCAGTTTCACCAGATACGGGTAGCCGCCATACGTCAATCCCAGATACAAATAAGCCACCACCGTGATGGGCACAAACAAGTGCTTGGCCAGCGCCAGCGACGTGAACAGAACCATAGGTCCGTCTGCACCTCCCACCATTGCCACGGAAGCACTTTCTTTCAATGTCAGTCCAAGAGCCGAAGCAATGGGCACTGTCAGGAAAGTACCCAACTCTGCACACAGTGCGAGGAAGAGGCTGACGAAAGGTTTCTGCAACAAAAATCCTACGTCCAGCAGCGTACCTATACCCATAAACACAAAACATGCTATCAACCCGTTGCTAAACGTCAGCGTATAGACGGGTTGCAGAAAGTCTATCTGCATCGTGTTCATCAGGTCGTCCGTGTCCGAGAGCATCGGGTCGAGGAAGAGGTTGCCCAGCGTACCGTCCGGCATTAGTAATGTTCCGCAGTTGATGGCAACCATGCCCAGCCCCATCGGTATCATTACCATCGGTTCGAGTATGCCTTTCCATCCCAAGTATATCAGCAGAAGTCCCAAAGCCACTAAAAACATACGGGTTGACGCAAGCAGCCAACCACTTTCCATCATTGTTCCAAATCCCTGGAACAGGGTTGCGAAATCTATATTTTCCATAATATCCTTATTTTGACTTACCGGTAGATTTATTAGACTGTTTCTTATTCTTGTTTTGATAGATGATTTCTTCCTGTTCGCGCAGATACATCATGTGTGTGTCTTCGGGATAATAATAATCCATCAGGTTGCCTTGGGACACTCCGGTGCTCACACCATGATAGTATCCGCGATAGTCGGTGAGTTCTCGGTTGATGCCCCGGCTGAACTCTTCGCGCTTATCGCTGTATAGGCTGTTTTCTTCCAGGGGGATGTCCCGTATCATGAGTTCCACTTTCTGGCGTAGTTTGCGCAAGCGGCGCAGGCGGTCCAGCTCTTTCTGGTGCGAACTGTAAAAGTCGAATGTATCGGCAGCAACGGCAATCATCTTGATGACGAACGCTACAAAGAAGCCGATTACGAAGGTGAGCCCCATCATTTCGAGGGTAGCTACTAATAAATCGAACATAATTATTGCATTAAGTTTAGAAGTGAATAAACAATAGACTGACCCGAGACATGTAACGGCACATCTCCGGTGAAAAGATTGATAGTACGTGGTGTGGTGGTCTAAATCAGTATACGCTTCAACGCATAGACGTAGTATCCGTAATGATAGCGGATGGCGCTGGGAGTGAAAAACAGGTTGAGACTCTGTTCCACCGTCAGGTGCACGGGGAACAAATGCTGTATCTGTCCGGTTGGCGGATAGACTTTAAGTTTCAATAGCTTTGAAGGGGCATTGGCCTGATTGTATGGGCTTTCCGTAAAAAGGATACCGCTGATTTTGCGTTCATTGTTTTCGTCGCTGAGAAGCGGACGGTGGGCAATGGATGAAAGGTTGTTCGGTGAAGCAGAAAAGGAACATTCCGCTTTTGCGGACTTGATAGAAACCTCTGCCGGGCTTCCGGTGGTTATCCGAAAATCCGTTTGTTCCTCATGCAGGATTGTCAGCAATCCTAAGAAAAGGCACATGAACAGGAGTATGTAGTGCAGATGCTTCATCATAGCGGCTGTAAACGTAACAAATAATCGGGTGCAATGTTGCATTCTCTTCAAGAAAATTTTGTTAAATAAGAAACTGTTTCTTTGTGCATGTCCTGCAAATGTGTATATTTGGAATAATATATCTAAATATATCGTAAGACGCACTAACCCAAATTCCTATGAGTACTAATATATTCCTGATTATCGCCCTTGTCACAACTGGTATTTTTGTGATACAGTTTGTCCTCTCAATCTTCTTTGGAGACCTTGATGCGGATGTGGATGTCGACACCGACATTAGCAGTGTGGTATCCTTCAAAGGACTCACTCATTTCGGTATCGGCTTCGGCTGGTATATGTATCTGATTGGAAATTCTGACATTCAGAGTTATGCCCTCGGTCTTCTGATTGGTCTGTTTTTCGTTTTTGCGGTATGGTTTCTCTATAAGAAAGCCTATCAGTTGCAGCAGGTCAACAAGACGGAAAAGACGGAACACCTCGTGGGGCGCGAATGTACCATCTACTTCGGACAGGGAGACGGCAGGTATACTGTGCAGATAAGTCGTGACGGTGCCATGCGCGAGGTGGACGTGGTGTCCGAAGCCGGCAAGACTTATCAGACAGGTGACAGAACCATTATCTCCACTTATAAGGACGGAACATTGTATATCCAATAAACAAAACTCAAAAACATATAGATTTATGACACAAGAAATGATGATTATGGCTGCCATACTCGTGGCGGTTATTTTGCTTACCTTTGTTGGTATCCTCTCCCGCTATCGTAAGTGTAAGAGTGACGAAGTACTGGTGGTATACGGTAAGACGGGAGGCGAAAAGAAGTCTGCCAAGTTGTATCATGGTGGTGCTGCCTTCGTGTGGCCCATCATTCAAGGATATGAATTCCTGTCGATGAAGCCCATGCAGATAGACTGTAAGTTGACCGGCGCCCTGTCGGCCCAAAACATCCGTGTGGACGTGCCGACTACTATCACGGTTGCCATCAGCACCGATGCCGACGTTATGCAGAACGCTGCCGAACGTATGCTGGGATTGACGATAGACGACAAACAGAACTTGATTACGGATGTTGTGTACGGTCAGATGCGTCTGGTTATAGCCGATATGACGATTGAAGAACTAAACTCCGACCGCGATAAGTTCCTTTCCAAAGTGAAGGACAACATTGATACGGAACTTCGCAAATTCGGTTTGTATCTGATGAATATCAATATCAGTGATATTCGTGATGCTGCCAACTATATTGTCAATCTGGGTAAAGAAGCCGAAAGTAAGGCGCTGAATGAAGCTCAGGCAAACATTGAAGAACAGGAAAAACTGGGTGCCATCAAGATTGCTACTCAGATTAAGGAACGTGAAACAAAAGTTGCCGAAACGCGCAAAGACCAGGATATAGCTATTGCCGAAACGAAGAAGTTGCAGGAGATTTCGGTGGCTAATGCCGATAAGGATAGAATTTCGCAAGTGGCTGTGGCTAATGCGGAAAAAGAATCGCAAGTGGCAAAGGCTGAGGCTGAGAAGAATATCAGAATAGAGCAAGCCAACACGGAGAAGGAAAGCCGCATCGCTGAATTGAACTCCGACATGGAAATCAAGCAGGCGGAAGCCGGAAAGAAAGCTGCCATCGGACGAAACGAGGCTCAGAAAGCAGTTGCGAAGTCTGATGCCGAACTGGCTGTGACACGCGCTGATGCCGATAAGCAATCCGGTGAAGCTAAAGCACGTTCGGAAGCTGCCGTACAGACAGCACGCGAAGTTGCACAAAAGGAAGTGGAAGAGGCTAAAGCCCGTAAGGTGGAGTCTTCTTTGAAAGCGGAAAAGATTGTGCCTGCCGAGGTGGCCAAACAAGAAGCCATTCTTCAGGCGGATGCTGTTGCGGAAAAGGTGATTCGTGAAGCTGAAGCACGCGCAAAGGCAACTCTTGCACAAGCCGAAGCCGAAGCACGGGCCATTCAGATGAAACTGGAAGCTGAGGCTGAAGGTAAGAAGAAATCGTTGCTTGCAGAGGCGGAGGGTTTCGAGGCAATGGTGCGTGCGGCAGAATCTAACCCGGCCATCGCCATCCAGTATAAGATGGTAGACCAATGGAAGGAAATTGCCGGTGAACAGGTGAAGGCTTTCGAACACATGAATTTAGGAAACATCACAGTCTTCGACGGTGGAAACGGAAGTACAAGCAACTTCCTGAGTTCATTGGTGAAGACGGTAGCTCCGAGCCTTGGTGTATTGGATAAATTGCCTATCGGTGAGACGGTAAAGGGAATTATCCATCCGGAAGGGAAGGAAGACAAACCGGAAGCTAAGAAGGAAGAGCCTAAGAAGGACGAAAAGAAGAAATAATTCTGATTATCCACTGGATGTATCCGTCATTCTGAGCTCAGAATGACGGATACATTTGTGTATGGAGAGTATCTCCCTGGAAGAGGGGAATGGAGATACTTTTTATATTCCTAATCTTTCTTTCAGCAATCTGTATCCCGTCAGACTTACCCGTAGTTTCACTCCATTCTTCAATGATACCTGGTAAGTTTCTTTGCCGAACAACTCAACCCGTGATATCTGCGTGACGTTTACAATCGTAGAACGATGAATGCGTACAAAATTATCAGCAGGCAGATGGGCTTCAAGGTATTTCATAGTTTGTTCTTTGATGTACTCTCCGGATGGGGTGACCAGAGTGGTATAATCTCCGCACGCCTGAATGTATAACAATTCATCTACTTTGATGATGTGTATCCGTGAGCCGTCTTTTACTGTGATGCGGTCAATTATTTCTTCTTGCTGTTCCGGTTCTGCCACTGGTTCTTGTGGTATAATGAATTCCTCCTTTTGTATCATTGAATCTTTCACTACCAGCAGGTGATACCACAGTATGACGGCTATCCACATCGGTATGCCGAAAAGAAGCCGGAAAGGCAGGGTAGAAGCAAAAGAAATATAAGGTATTCCCGCTATCCTCACCATAATGTCGCAAATCATGAAGCTGCCTGCAACCCAGAGTAATATTCCTGCCACAATCGTGATGAGCTTGGTTTGGAGCATAGATACATAGCCCACTACAAACCAGGCCAGGTATGTCAATGCTGCAAGCCATCCGATTGTTGTGATTCCGTCTATGATAGCCGGTAGCCAGTCCGCTCCGGCATATCCCCACGACAAAGTCGCCTGGATGATTGCCAGAACCAATGCCAGCATAAGCACCGGAAGCCAACGGTAAGGATAATCTATTATTGGATGTGCTTTCATAAGTTAGTCTTTAATCTCTAATCCACCGAAAGAAATATTTCCGCGGATTATTAATGTACTTTCTTTGTTTATATTCGCTCCCTGCCAACGTTTATCTTCGCATCCACCGGCAAAAGCATTACATTGAGGTATAACGTTCCAGTCTGAAGGAATGTACAACTCTATTCCACTACAGGTGCAGTCGACATCGATATAAGTTTCGCCCGGTGCAAGATGTGTGTGGCGCAGATCGATGACAGTTCCCCCGAATGAGGCCCGGATGCTGGCTCCTTTGAACAATTCATCCAGTACGACATGTCGTACAGAACCAAAAGCATTGTCGGAACGCAGGTAGCCGTTTTCCGATTCGCATTGTTGCTCATTGTTTTCCATATTCATGTGCATATGTCCACCTCTTCCTTTAGTCCAGTCCCGGTAATGGCCGTTCATATGGCTTTTTATCCAGCGTTCCCTGTGGCGAGCCTTTACAAAGAACAGGATACCTGCTATAATCAGTGCAACAGGCCAGACGAAGGTTTGTGAGTTTTCCGGTAACCATGATAATCCTCCAATCAGGAAGTAGGCTCCTATCAGTGTAAGGATAAGCCCACTTATATAATGGCGGTGCGTCATCGTATAAATACCTAATATAATAAGAAGACTATGCCAAGATACCACTACACTGAATAAATCATATGTAATCCAACCCACGTTGCGGGCAAACAGTAATATTCCGGAGATGATGAAGAGTGAAGCTATCAGCACTTTGCCTGATAGTCCTGCATGAGACGGGAAGTTTTGTTTCTTTTCCATTGTTTCTATTGTTATTGATTAATATTCCGTTGTTATGGGTTGATGGCTCAAAGGTAAGTGGATTATCTATGCCTGAATAGCTCTCCCGGGCGATTCATGGTAGAAAAGCCGATGAGTACCGGGTATGAATCGGTGAATCCGGAGATAAAAATAAGGCTATTTGCTGAAAAAATGCAATTTACTGCAACCAAAGTTCATCCTTTTGCGTCTAATAAGAAAAAAGAAGAGCTATGAAATTAAATTTTTCCATGGATGAAATCCGTATTAAAGTAGAAGAGTATATAAAGAAAGGTGGCCGTGCCGCCGGTCGTCCCGTACTGACAGCCTATTATGTGATGACTGCCGATACGACTCCCGAAAGTGAACGAACCAATATCATGATTGCTTTGGTAGCGATTGTGTTTCCTACCAGCATAGAAGATATTCTGGGACAACTCTTCATGGTAGGAAAGGGCGTTGCTGCCGTTTATGCCTATAAAAAGGTAAAGAAGTATATCACGCCTCAGATAAAAGATAAAGTGGAGGCTAAGCTGGACGAGTGGTTCCATGATAATGTGACGGAGGTGGAGCCGATTTATCTGGAGTCTAAATGAGTGCTACAGACTCATAATCTGGATACCATATATAAAAAAGGTTGTAACTGATGAAAGTTACAACCTTTTTCTTTTGTGGACCAGCCTGGGCTTGAACCAGGGACCTCCAGATTATGAGTCTGTTGCTCTAACCAACTGAGCTACAAGTCCGGTGTTATCCTCATCGGATAGCGGGCACAAAAATAGTATATTCTGTTGAAATAAGCAAACCTTTCGGGCAAAATATACTGTTCGCTCCTTTATTTTTAAAACTTATATGTGCGTTTAGGGTTCTTCGGGAACCATCCTTTCTTTACGCGGTCCTCTTGTTCGAAGACCTCTTTGATTGTCCAGAACGAAGAAAAAGCAAATACTCCTAAGAGGGAAGCTATCAGGATGTTCTCCACACAAAGCGAGGCGGCAACACCACCGATACCCAGCAAAAGAAAAATCCACCAGCATTTGGTACCCCAATAGTACTCGGCCTTCACCACAACGGGATGAAACAACCCGATGATGAGGAATGTACAAATGCCGATGAATAAGCCTGAAAGATGATATTCATTTAAAAACTCCATAAATTACCTGTTATTTCTCCGGGCAAATAGGAATTTCCTTCTTGATGCTTTGTTCCAGTGAAATCAACGTTTCAGTAGCAGTTACACCCGGAATTTCCTGCATCTTGTTGTTCAGCAAGTCCATCAGGTGCTCGTTGTCACGCGCATATACTTTTGTTAGCATCGTGTAAGGACCTGTGGTGAAGTGGCATTCCACGATTTCCGGTACTTTCTCCATTTCGGCAACCACTGATTTATACATGGAACCTTTCTCTAACTTGATACCCACATACGTGCAGGTTCTGTATCCCAGAGATTTGGGGTTCACATGATAACCGGAACCGACAATTACGCCTAAATCAATCAAACGTTGCACACGTTGATGAATGGCAGCACGTGATACGCCACACTCAGCAGCTACATCTTTGAAAGGAATGCGGGCATTCTGGGAGATTATCTCCAGAATTTGCCGGTCAAGATTGTCTATTTTTTCCATAATATCAATTAGTGTAAGTTCTTGTTTTTATCAAATAGTAAGCAAATATAGGACTTTATTTTAATTTCTCTATATAAAAGGAGGAAAAAATAAGGAATAAGTAAAAAAGAAGCGGACGAAGCAGATGTTTTTGTTTACATCTGTTCGTCCGCCAAGTTCATGCGGTTGAAGGTAAATCTTCAGCCGATAATTATTTCTCGATGCCGAGAAGCTCTACTTCGAAGATCAAAGTTGAGAACGGTTGGATTTTACCACCTGTTTCTCTGCTGCCATAAGCCAGTTCCTGTGGAATATAAAGTTCCCACTTAGAACCTACAGGCATCATTGTGATAGCTTCTGTCCAACCTTTGATTACCTGATTAGCACGGAAAGTAGCCGGTTCCTTAGATTGTTCGAACTCAGTACCGTCAATCAAAGTACCTCTATAGTTAACTTTCACCTTGCTGGTATCAGCAGGTATTTCACCGTTTCCTTTAGTGATGATTTTGTATTGCAGACCGCTCGGAGTGGTTACAATGCCTTCTTTAGTCTTGTTGTCAGCGAGGAATTTCTCACCGGCAGCTTTGTTGTCAGCGTATTTAACGGCCAGTGCTTTCTCTTGAACGGCATTCATGCCTTCACGCACGTAAACATTAGCTGCTTCTTTGGTCATAACATTGCTTTTACCTGTAACGCCTGCAAGGAAACCTGCTAACATGTTTTCACGGCTGATGCTCTGAGTAGAGTCGGTACCATAAACTTGCTGATTGAGAGCTTCCACCCAGTTTTTGCCTACCATCTGGCCAATTTGCAGACCGCTCATGTAAGCAACGTCTTTCTTGCTGAGTTTAGCAGCACCTTCGTTGAAACCTTTGATGAAGTCAGCCATCTGAGTGGTGTCAACACCTTGTTGCATCAGGTACTGTGTCAAACCTTCGGTACGAGCCATACCAAAGGCATAAGATAATGAGTCAACGTCTGTTTTAAGATTCGCTTTCGGGCTTTGTGCAGTACAGGAAGCTAAACCTGCGCCTACTGCGAGAGCCATGATTAATGTTACTTTTTTCATTTTGCTTTTTACTGTTTATTTTTATTTTTGGGATAATATTTCGAGCAATTCCACATCGAATACCAATGTGCTGTGGGGCGGAATCATTTCGCCTGCGCCTTGTGCACCATATGCCAGGTCGGAAGGGATATAGAGTTTCCATTTGGCACCTTCGGGCATCAATTGCAAAGCTTCTACCCAGCCGGGGATTACCTGATTTACACCGAACACGGCAGGTTGTCCGCGCTTGATGGAACTGTCGAACAAGGTTCCGTCAATCAGCGTGCCTTCGTAGTGGCATTTCACCTGGTCGGTGGCTGTCGCATACTTTCCTACGTTGCCTTCGTTGATGACTTCGTATTGCAGGCCGCTGGGCAGGGTGACTACGCCCGGGCGCTTTTTGTTTTCTTCCAGAAAAGCCTTACCTTGTTCAATGGCGGCGGCATTCATTTTTTCTTCCAGTTCGGCGAAGTATTTATTCACTATGTCGCGGGCTTCTGCGTGCGCAATAGCGGTTTTGTTTCCTTCTAATACATCTTTGATAGCTTGTGCAAAGTCATCTACTTCGATGCCTTTAGCGCCCATGCTTAATAAATTCTGACCTATTCCAAGGCCGATAGCGTAGCTAAATTTATCCATATATCTATTGGGTTGAGACTGAAAGTAGTTTATCTTTCAGTCAGTTGCAAAATTACAAGTTGCAAAAGTAAGTGTTTTATTCGAATGATTTGCGCTTTTAAGATTTAAATTTTCTTATATCTGTGGCAACTTCGGCAATCTTCCGTACTTTTGTAGTACTATATCACACTAAAATGATAATTTAGCGCGGAGCGCTAAATTAAGTTACGAGCTACGAGCTACCAGTTACGAGTTGCTGTTCTGTACTTGTGGGCGAATAATTATTCGCCCGGCTATCACACCGAAAGGTACTTGTCACTCGTAGCTTGTAGCTTGTCACTTATCGCGCGAAACGCGATAAATTATCATTTATAAAACTAATTTTGAACTATTACTTAAGAAACTAACCGTAATAATTAGGAAGGAGATTTGGAATGAAGAACTTGGTTATTTTGTCCGGTGCCGGGATGAGCGCCGAGAGTGGCATCAGTACGTTTCGTGATGCCGGCGGATTGTGGGACAAATATCCGGTGATGCAGGTGGCCAGCGCCGAGGGGTATGTGCGCGACCCGGAACTGGTGATTAACTTCTACAATGAGCGTCGCAAGCAGTTGCTCGATGTGAAGCCGAATGCAGGTCACATTGGTCTTGCCGAACTGGAGAAGGACTTTCATGTGACGGTGGTCACGCAGAATGTGGATAACCTGCACGAGCGTGCAGGAAGCACGCACGTCATTCATCTGCACGGCGAGCTGACGAAGGTTTGTTCGAGCCGTGACCCGTATAATCCCCGTTACATCAGGGAGCTGAAGCCGGAAGAATATGAAGTGAAGATGGGCGACAAGGCGGGCGACGGCAGTCAGTTGCGTCCGTTCATCGTCTGGTTTGGCGAGGCTGTGCCGGAGATAGAGACAGCCATCAACTATGTGGAGAAGGCGGACATCTTTGTGATTATAGGTACTTCGATGAACGTGTATCCGGCTGCGGGCTTGCTGAACTATGTACCCCGCACGGCGGAAGTCTATCTGATTGACCCGAAACCTGTGGATACCCATTCGATGAGGCGGATACATGTGATTCAGAAAGGAGCTTCGGAAGGGGTGAAAGAACTGAAGAAAGAGATTCTCGGTTAACTCGCAGTGTTATAGTAATCTACAGGCTGATATTTTGCCATCTTTTGCCACTGCATAGGCAAACTTTTGCCATCGGCTTGGCAAAGTCTTGCCATCGAGGTGGCAAAACTTTGCCAAGCCGATGGCAAGAACTCGTTTATTAATAGACAGGAACTACGGGCTTAATTAGCTTGCCGGAACTTACTTCTTCAGCACTGCCCGCACCACGAACCACGCATGGTATGCCACGGTACTTATCAGTCCGTAGTGTCGTGTCATGATGCGGAAGCGTTCCCGCAGGGATGCTTTCTGGTTCTGCGTGGTCATGCCTTCTTCCAGATAATCGATAAGCGTGAGATGCGTGTTGTGCAGTGTCCGCGCTTTTTTCATGATGCGGATGCACCAGTCGAAGTCGGCGGAGAAACGGTAGCGCATATCGTAGGGCATGGCCAGACTGCGTTTGGCGAAGAATGCCTGATGGCAAACGAGCATGCCTTGCCTGAAGCTTTTCCACGTCAATACTTCGGGGGCGGAGAGGCGGCGCATGCGCAGGAAGTGTCTCTCTGCGTTAACCAGGGCGGTCTCACCGTAAATGACGTCCGGCAGTTCGCCAATCCCCAGGGTGTGTATCATTTGTTGCAACGTGTCGTCTTCGTGGAAACTGTCGCCGGCGTTGAGGAAGCAGAGGTAGTCGCCTGTAGCCAGATGGATGCCCTTGTTCATGGCGTCATACAGTCCCTTGTCCGGTTCGCTGACAATCCGGGTGATGCGGTCGCGGTACTTTTCGGCAATGGCGAGGGTACGGTCACGGGAGGCGCCATCTACGATGATGTACTCCACATGGTGGTAGGTTTGTGAGATGACACTCTGTATCGTGTCTTCCAATACGGCCTCGGCATTGTAGGTCACGGTGATGATGCTGAACTTCGGGGTGGGGCGGTTATGCATGTCTTCCGGTTATTTTGTTATAAACGTCGATGTATCTCTTGGCGATGGCCCTTTCGGAGTAGTTGCTGACGGCTTTCCGGACGGCTTGTTCGGCGAGGGTGTCGTATTCCGGTTCGGTCAGTATCCAGTAGATGCCGTTGGCAAAGTCTTCGGCTGATTTGTATTGCGCCACATATCCGTTGTGCAGATGGTCTATCATCTCCGGTATGCCGCCCACGTTGAAACCTACGCAGGGGGTGCCGCACGACATGGACTCTATGATGGTGTTCGGCAGATTTTCTTCCAGTGCCGGGGTGACGAAGAGGTCTACGGCATTGTAGATGTCCACCAGTTGATGCTCATTGTGGATGAAGTTGAGCGGATATACTTTGAAGGGCAACACGTGTTCCAGTTGTTCGGACTGGTTGCCGAAGACGACAACGCCCAGTTGGTCTTTCAGTTCGGGATGTTTCTCTGCCAGCAGTTTGCAGGCCTTAATCATGTAGTCGATACCTTTGCGTGCATCCGTAATCTTTGCCGAGCCGAACAGGATGAGTTTGCTATCCTGTGGAAGCATGCATTTGTTGCGGGCTTCCTTCTGGTTGTGCGGCTTGAAGAGATTGGTGTTGATGGGGTTGGGAATGTTCGTGATGCTGTGTCCGCTGAACAGGGCGCTCTTCTTGACGCGCTCTTCCAGCCAGTGGCTACAGGCTACGAAGTTGATATGGCGTCCTTCATACAGCTTTTGCTTTTTGAGGAAGATGCGGTGGGAGAGGTCCCGTTTCCGGCTTCCGTTGTGGATGAAGGGGCAATGATGGCATTCCTGTTCGTAGTGGGTGCAGCCGCCGGAGTAGTGGCAAATGCCGGTGCAGGGCCACATGTCGTGCAGGGTCCACACCACGGGTTTGCCCGAGGCAAGAATCTTCTCAATGTTCTTCAGGGAAAGCATCCCCTGGTTTATCCAGTGGAGGTGTATGATGTCCGCTTGCTGAAATTCCGGCAGGGTGGTGATGTCCGTGCCGGTATTGGCTATGTCTACGGCAAAGAGGTGCCTTTTACTGAAGTGGTTGGCTTTCCAGATGACAATCCGTTCCCACACGAACTTCCACACCATGCGCAGGTTGTGGTTCAGTTGTACGACGGTGATTTGTTCGGTCTGTTTGTCGCGCACCAGCAGTTTGGCCTTGATGCCGTTATTCTTAAGGGCTTCCATGAGGCGACTGGCGGCTACGGCAGGCCCGCCTATCTTCTCTGTGGTATTGATAAGTAGTATTCTCATTATATCGTCTTTTTCTTTTTTAGATTTTGATAGAGGGTGAGATATTCTTTTGCAACGACTTCGCTGGAATATTGTTCAAAGACCCGGCTTCGCATAGCTTCTTTCGATAGGGAAGTCTGGGCATCGGTTGCTCCCCACCGGATACCTTCCGCCAGGCTTTCGGCAGATAGATAGTCGGCAAGGAAACCGTTTTCCTTGTGCCGGATGATGTCTGCCTGTCCGCTGTTGCCAAAGGATACGGGGACGCAACCGCAGGCTTGCGCTTCGATAAGTGTCTGCCCGAATGTCTCGTAGAAGGAGGCGGAGACGGTGACGTCTGCGGCGGAGTACAACTGTGAGAGTTTGGACGTGTCGCCGATTCTTCCGAACCAGGTATAGCTGACGGGGATGGTGGCAAACAGTTTTTCCGGATGCTTGATTCTCCCGAACAGGGCGAGGTGCAGTTCTTCCTGCCGGAACTGTTTCTTTTCAATAAGCAGGCGGAGTGCCTGTAGCAGATATTCCACTCCTTTGATGGGGTCGTCGATGCGGGCTGCTCCGAAAAGGATGATGTGTTTATCGGCCGGCAGGTTCAGTGCTTTTCGGGACGATGCTTTGTCCAACATCCGGAAGTCGGCGGGCGAAAGGGCATTGGGGATAACGGAAACAGGCTTTTCCCGGAGCAAAGTGCTTTGGCGGACTTGCGAGGAGAGCCATGTGCTGACGGCAACAATATTTAGTTGGCCGGCATGGGCGAATAGTTTCTGTTTCTTCTTGAATACCCGGTGTGCCAGGTCGTTCCGCCCGGGGAAGCGCAGGAAACGGCAGTTCCGGCATTCGCTTTTGAAAAGCGTGCAGGTGTGGGCGTGGTGGCAGATGGCTGTGCACTCCCACATGTCGTGCATGGTCCAGACGACCGGTTTGCCTGATTCGAGTATTTCCTGTATGTTGCGGATGGAAAGCATTCCCTGGTTAATCCAGTGAAGGTGTATGATGTCGGCTTCACGGAACGCAGGCAGTCGGGTCACGTTGAAGCCGGTGTTGGCAATGGAGACGGTGAAGAGGTTCTTCCGGCTGAAAAGGTTGTTCGTCCAGATAACCAGTCTTTCGAAGAGGAAGGTGCATTTCTTCTGCCAGTTCCTGCCTACCGGAATCACTAAGTCCGACTGGCTTTCTTTGTGCAGAACGAGCATTTTCACCTCTGTTCCCGCTGTATGGAGCGATTCCATCAGGCGTCTGGCTGCAATGGCGGCTCCACCTGTTTTCTCGGACGTATTGATTATAAGTACTCTCATGTTGCGGAATGTTTTGGCAAAAGTACAGCTTTTACCGCTTTCTATCCACAAATTCGTGGTTTTTTTAGCCAGTAAAGGCTAAAGTATCTATCTTTGCAGAAGAATATGTTAGCTACAAGTTACGAGCTACGGGCTACGAGTTGCTGCGCTGTACTTAGGTAGACGGCGTTGCCACGCTGTAGGGGCGAATAATTATTCGTCCGGCTATCACCCCGAAAGGTACTCGTCGCTTGTAGCCTGTAGCTTGTAACTTTATAATAATATGGGAGAAAAAGGCTTGAAATGGTTGGAGCAGCTCTGGCAGTGCTTCCTCAGTATTGTGAAAATCCTGTTACAATCCAAGTGGGGTACACGTTTGCCGTCCTCTTTCAGCAATCCGGATGAGTTGCTGATACTGGCTAACGGCCCTTCGCTGAACCGCACGGTGGAAGAATCGGCAGACTTTATCAAGGGAAAAACCCTGTTGGCAGTGAACTTCTGTGTCACTTCGCCTATGTTCGAGCGTCTCCGTCCCGAAATCTATCTGATTGCAGATCCGTTGTTCTGGATTGTTCCTGAGAAGCGTATACAACTTTTCAAGACAATGGCCGAGAAGACCACGTGGGACATGAACTTCTTCGTTCCTGCCCGTGCCTTGAAGAACAAGGACTGGCAACCGCTTCTGGCAGCTAATCCCCACATCAAACTCCATATCTACAACACTACCCCTATTGAAGGTTTTCAGGGTTTCTGCAACTGGATTTTCCGTAAAGGCTGGGGAGTTCCCCGTCCGCACAACGTTCTGATACCTTCCATTGCTGTGGGACTACGCTTGCCTTTCAAGAAGATTTATCTGGCAGGTGCCGACCATTCCTGGCTGCCGGAAATCACCGTAACCGATGATAACGTGGTACTGATGCACCAGAAGCACTTCTACGACCAGAATAAATCGCAGGCCGACACCGTGAAACAGGAGAACCTGAACAGCGCGCGGCTTTACACTATTCTTTATCACATGCACGTAGCCTTCAAGTCCTATTTTATACTCGAAGCCTACGCCCGCCGGCTGGGTAAGGAAGTCATTAACGTCACTCCCGGCTCCTATATCGACGCTTTTAAACGGATGAAAATATGAAAGATGGAATAATCATTCAGGCACGCACCGGTTCCACCCGCCTGCACAACAAGATTTTGCTCCCCTTCTATGGCGAACAACGCATTATCGACATCCTGATAGCCAATATCAAACAGGCTTGTCCGGGCAAGTGTATCGTACTTGCCACTACCAACCGTCCGCAAGACGATGTACTGGCGGAGGTTGCTCATCGGGCGGGTATTCTTAGTTTCCGTGGTGATGAAGACAACGTGCTCGACCGCTTTATCCGTGCCGCCGAAGTCTTCGGCATCGACCGTTTCATCCGTGTTTGCTCGGACAATCCTTTCCTGCGTCCCGAAACTTTCAATACTTTCTTTGCCGAGCACACTTTCTCTCCGGCAGATTATATCGCTTATGGCTTTGCCGACGGACGCCCCACCATCAAGTCGCATCTGGGGTTGTATGCTGAACTGACCACCACGAATGCTTTGCGCCGTGCCGCTGTCTCCACACAAGAGAAACTCTATGTGGAGCATGTCACTATCTATCTTTATACGCATCCCGAAGCCTTCAAGGTGCGCCTCTTGCCATTGCCTGCCGAACTGGAAGGCCGCTTCGACCTCCGTTTCACACTTGATACGATGGAAGACTTCACCCTGTTGCAGGAACTTTACGCCACCTTCTACGAGAAGACCGACCACAGCGTCCATGCCCTCTTGCGATTGGTGGAAGCGCATCCCGAATACCGTGCCAAGATGCTGGAGAACATTGCAAGAAATGAAAAATGATAAATTAGTCTATCTGTTATTCTTCTTTTTAATTCAATATGACAATGAGTAGTAGTACATATATAATAGGAGAAATCGGCCAGAACCATAACGGTTCCGTTGATATAGCCAAGTTGATTGTAGACTTGGTATCCCGTCCCGTCCGCGAGGAAGTGTTCGATATAGAACTTCGTCCGATGGATGCCGTGAAGATGACCAAACGTGATTTGAATGAAGAACTGACAGACTCCCAGATGAATCGCCCTTACGACTCTCCCCATTCCTTCGGGCGCACCTACGGCGAGCACCGTGCTTTCCTGGAACTGACGGACGAGGATCACTTTGAAGTCTATAAACACGCCAAATCTTTGGGCCTCGACTTTGTAGAAACGCTTTGTTCCAAAGGCTGCCTCTCTCTGCTGAAACTCTTCACGCCCGACCGCCTGAAAGTGGCAAGTCGCGACCTCACTAATCTGCCGTTGCTGGAAGTGATGGCGGAAACACGGATACCCATCATCCTGTCCACCGGCATGGCGGGCAAGAAAGAACTGGACGATGCCTTGGAAGTGATAACCCGTTATCATACTGATATTTCCATCCTGCACTGCGTATCCCAATATCCCACCCAGCCCGATAACCTCAACTTGCGGACTATCAGCTATCTGAAACAACATTACGGTCAGTACACCATCGGCTTTTCCGATCATACCATCGGTATAGCCGCCCCTATTGTTGCCGTAGGTATGGGTGCGGAAATGATAGAGAAGCATGTTACCATCGACCGCCGAATGAAGGGAACTGACCAGCAAGGTTCGCTGGGACCCGACGGAGTGAACCGCATGATACGTGACATCCGCATCGCCGAACGCTGGTTAGGAAAAGAAGAACTGTATATCGACGCTTCCGTAGCGTCGGCAAAGGTGAAGCTGGAACGCTCCATTGCCACTAATAAAACCTTGCATCCCGGTAATGTCATTACTGAGAATGATATTCATCTGCTGAGTCCCGGTGATGGTTTCAAGTGGGCGGAGCGTGACAAGGTGGTAGGACATAAGGTGCTGAAAGAAATCCCGCGTAATGAAATTGTCTATTCCTCATTGATAGAATGACAATTGCTGATAATACAAACTATTTTTACTTACTTGTTTATGTTACCCAAATTAGTAATTACAGATATTGATGGCGTTTGGACAGATGGTGGAATGTACTACACTGCCGAAGGTGATGTCATGAAACGCTTCTCCGTGAAAGATGGCTGGGGAGTTATTTTCCTCCGTGAGCTTGGTATCCCCGTAGCTATCATGACGGGCGAAAACTCTCCTCTTGTGCAAAAACGGGCGGACAAGCTGAAGATTGCCCGTTGCTACCTGCACGTTGGCGACAAACTGGCAAAGGCAAAAGAAGTCTGTGTGGAGATGGGAATCACTCTGGCAGATGTCGCTTTCATCGGTGACGATTTGAACGATATCCGCTTGTTGCGTGCTGTCGGTTTCAGTGCTTCCCCTTGTAATACACCCGACTACGTGAAGCATGAGGTAGACTATGTGACGGAAGCTCATGGTGGGTTCGGCGCATTCCGTGAGTTTGTAGAGAAGATTCTTGCAGACAACGGCATGTTGGATGAACTGGTGAAGCGCTTTTCATAGCTGCGTCTTGTGCAGGTGCTTTAAGACAGATATCTATCCACCAAACGGTTAAACGCCTTCTCCGTAAGGCTGACGGGCTGTGCCTGCCGAAGGACATCCAGATAAGCGGATGCCATAGCATGGTTGCTGAACTTTCGGGCAAACGTACGGATGAAATCTTTATCCCACTGCCGGAACAGCGTCTCTTGAATGGCGTGTGCAAGTGCTTCATTACTGTATTCATAGACTGGTGTCATGCACTTCTCATGATATAAATCTTCAAAAGCATCTATGCGATCGAAACAGACGGCGGGTACTCCATAATGGTATCCTTCGATAATGGAAAGACCGAATCCTTCGAGTTTACTAGCCAGTACCACCACTCCTGCTTCTTTTATCCAACGGAATACCTCGTTGTGGGGCAGGCTTCCGGTGAAAGTACACGCTTGACTGATGCCCAGCCTCTCCGCCTCCCTTTGCAATTGTCCGTTGAGGGCATCTTTGCCTATCAGGCACAGTTGGCTCTTTTCCCTGATGTCAGCAGGCAAGAGGGAGAATGCCCGTAGTATTTGCAGTTGGTTTTTATTCTCACTAAGGTTGCCGATTGCAAGCACCCGGCAGGTGCTTGTCCAGGGGGTATCGGTATCTTCCGTTCTTTCATTATCGTTCAGCGCATTTGGAACGACGTGTATGCTTTTGCATTCCTTCCACCCATAAAGATTGAGTAATTTGCTGCGCATACCGCTGCCTACTACGGTGAGCGGCATGCCTGACCGAAGTAGTTCGGGCAATAACTGCACCTCGCCCTGTGTTGTAAAGTCGTCTTTATTAGTCTGGCTGAACAATCCGTGCAGAGCGAGCACAAACGGTTTGCCTGTATGCAGGGCGGCGGTTATGAAAGGGAGTATTTCCGGTCCCAGAGAGTGGATGAAGATGACGTCCGGGTTTGTTTTCCGTATCAGATGTATATTAAAACCGATACTGATGGTATATTTCAATAACTTAATGCGCCATGCCATCGACATTTTGTGTGAGGACAAGGCATGACAGACAGCGCGTGGCACATCTTTCCACCGGAGATGAGTGAACAAATACTTCAGCTTCCTTTCCAGAAGAGTGAACTGCTTTTCTCCCGTATCAGAGCAGACTACAGTGGTATCATTGGTCAGTGAAGAAGAAGAAACATATACCTCGATGCCTTCGGCAGCAAGGGCTGTGGCTATTTGCGCCACCATGAGTGAGAATCCCGTATTGTAGGCTCTGGGGATTTTTTTCACGGTAATGTCTTGAGTAAGAATCAGTACTTTCATAATGACTGGTTATTTCGCTTGAACAGGAACCGGACGCTCTCTTCGAATATCTTCGATTTCAACTTCCACAGAGCTAACGTATAGAGTGAAACCGCTACGGCTATTTTGATGAAAAGTGTTGCATAAACGTTTGTAAAGAAAGAGGCGGCATACCAAGCGGTCCCCAATGAAAATGCAGTCAGAAGCATATAAGGAGCAATGTCCTTCAGGATTGAAAACGGAGGCAGGCCGATATGCTTATGGCCGAAGTAGTGCCAGATACCCAGCCACAAAACATTGGTAGCCGTGTATACCACCAGCATCGTGTTTATGCCGAAAGGATAACTGAAACATACTAGTAAAAGTTGGGTGATTCCCAATGCAATTGTATTCCACATATATATATGGGGGCGTCCGATGCTGTTCATCAGGTTGGTGTACAGAGTGCTTATTGGCATAAAAGCGCCCCATACGCAAAGAATCTGCATGATTGGTACACATGGTAGCCACTTTTCGGTGATGGTAATGGTGATTAGTTCTTTGGAGACAATCCCAAGTCCCAGCATGGCAGGGAACGCTATGAATGCAGTGAAACGAAGCATCTTGCGGAATATATTCTGAAGGCGCTCCGTGTCGGTGTAAGCTTCACGGAATACAGGTTGGCCTACGCTGTTGATCATTCCGTAGATGGTAGAATATCCCATGGTGGTCCATTTGCTTCCTTGTGAGTAGTATCCCGCTTGTGATATCGTATAAAATTTTCCTATCAGTAAAGACAGGATGTTGTTATTGATGTGCGTAAACAAGGTAGTGAAGAATATCTTCAGACTGAACGGAAGCATTTCACGGAGGGGTTTCATGCGGAAATTCCGGTTGGCTCTCCAGGGACAGCGCAGCCACAACAATAAAGTGTTGCAACTGGAATAAAGAAGAGTTTGCAGTGCAATGCCCCAATACCCGAAACCGAAATAAGCAAAGGTAATTCCGGTAATGCCAGAGACTGTAATGGCGATGATTTGTATCTGGCTCCGTTCCTTTACCATGAGATTGCGGAAAAAATAAGAAGAAGGGGCTGTGGAGCAACTGCCGAACAGGAAGCCAAGAAAGAGTACTCTTGCCAGGGGGCATAGTTCCGGGACTTCAAAGAATCGGGCTATGAGGGGTGCACAGATGAATAATAAGGAGTAAAGCAATATTCCCATGCAAAGGCTGAACCAGAACACTGCATTATAATCTTCGTCTTTAATTGTTTTTTTGTTGACAATGGCTGTCACAAAACCACTCTCGGCAAAAATACTGGCAGTGGCGGAGAAGATGGTAAGCACAGCCACCATACCGTAATCTGTATCAGTCAACAAGCGTGCAAGGAATATTCCGAAAACGAGGTTCAGCAATTGCATAGCGCCATTGCCTATGCCGCCCCACAATAATCCTTTGGCTGTTTTTTCTTTTAGTGATGTTCCCATCTGTCTGTTAAAAAAGGCTGTCTCAAAAGTGATTCCGGCTATCCTTTGGTCTTTTACTTTCCACTACGCTCAATATGATAAAATGATGCGGCTGCACCGAAAGTCGGGCAGCCGCATTTTCTTTACTTCACTTCGCTGCCCGGCTTCACCTCTTTCATGGTAGTAACCACAGAGAGTGAACCGTCAAAGTTTTCGGCGGAAAGAATCATACCTTCGCTGACAATTCCTTTCAGCTTGCGTGGTGCAAGGTTGGCTACGAAGCATACTTGTTTGCCTACCAGCTCTTCCGGCTTGTAGTGTTGTGCAATGCCGCTTACGATGGTACGGTTTTCCAGTCCGTCGGCAATCTTGAATTGCAGCAACTTGTCGGCTTTGGGTACTTTCTGGCATTCCAGTACGGTGCCCACACGGATATCCAGCTTCATGAAATCATCGAACTCGATATTCTGGCGGATAGGATTTGCCTTATAGTTGGCTTCTTCGTTAGCTTTCTTGGTATCGAGCAACTTCTGTACCTGTGCTTCGATTACGCTGTCCTCTATCTTTTCGAAGAGCAATTCGGGGTTGCCCAGTTGGTGCCCGGCAGACAGCAAATCAGTACTTCCCAGGGTTGCCCAATCGAAGCTTTCCATATTCAGCATGTTGCGCAGTTTCTCGCTGCTGAACGGTAGGAACGGTTCAAAAGCAATGGCAAGGTTGGCAACCAGTTGCAGGGAGATGTTCAGGATAGTCGCTACGCGGTCCATATCCGTCTTGGCAATCTTCCAGGGTTCGGTATCTGCCAGGTATTTGTTACCGATGCGGGCAAGATTCATAGCCTCTTTCTGTGCATCGCGGAACTTGAATACATCGAGTAACTTTTCTACTTCCGTTTTCACGTCGGAGAATTCTTTCAGTGTTTCGCGGTCATAATCTGTCAGTTCGCCGGCAGCAGGCACCACACCATCGAAATACTTCTTGGTGAGTTGCAGGGCACGGTTCACGAAGTTACCGTAAACGGCTACCAATTCGTTGTTATTGCGTGCCTGGAAGTCTTTCCAGGTGAAGTCATTGTCTTTAGTTTCCGGGGCATTGGCGGTGAGTACGTAGCGTAGCACATCCTGTTTTCCGGGGAAGTCTACCAGATACTCGTGCAGCCATACAGCCCAGTTGCGTGAAGTGGAAATCTTGTCGCCTTCCAGATTCAGGAATTCGTTGCTTGGTACGTTGTCCGGCAGGATGAAACTGCCTTCCGCTTTCAGCATGGCAGGGAATACTATGCAGTGGAACACAATGTTATCTTTACCGATGAAGTGAACGAGGCGTGTTTCAGGGTCTTTCCACCATTTCTCCCAAGAGTCGGGCAACAATTCTTTCGTATTGCTGATGTAACCGATGGGGGCATCAAACCATACATACAGCACTTTACCCTCGGCACCTTCCACGGGTACGGGAATACCCCAGTTGAGGTCACGGCTTACGGCACGGGGTTGCAGACCCATGTCGAGCCAGCTCTTGCATTGGCCGTATACATTGGGACGC
>ULMJ01004677.1_pt1 | contig 48230 bp, 39 predicted proteins | sample 1951641 | NCBI WGS metagenome assembly ULMJ01 (sample SAMEA4835550, study PRJEB28245) | human gut metagenome | biome: gut microbiome; material: fecal sample | place: Denmark | collected 2008 | reverse complement strand
AGCCACGAAACGGATGGAGGTAATGCTTGTGCGCTCCTTGATGTCACTCGACATCACACCACCCAGTGATGCATACGGGGTATTATTGAAAGAATAGAGCGTCATTAATAAAGTATAAGAGATGGTTGCGTATACTGCCACCAGTCCTTTGTCCTCGATGCCGGGATTATAGAATGCCAGTACGTAGAACACCATGAACGGCAGTGCTGTCCAGAGTACCCACGGGCGGTATTTGCCCCACTTGCTCTGTGTCCGGTCGGACAGTATACCTACGGTCGGGTCAACAAAGGCATCCACAATGCGGGCAATCAGCATGACCGACCCAGCAATGGCACCTTCCAAACCGAATACATCGGTATAGAACTTGGTTTGGTAAATCATCATCATCTGGAACACAAGGTTCGCAGAGCAATCTCCTAAACTATAACCGATCTTTTCGGCCATAGACACTTTTTGACTTAGTGCATTCATGATTATATTTTCAGTTATTTATTTATATTCATACAACTTCACGTGTAAGATGCGGAAATCTCCTACTGAGATACGTACATGGCGCCCCTGATGGTCCTGATCACCATTCAGGCGACGAATATATGAGAAAGTACCGTCTTCATTCACTTTCACCTCGTCCACTGAACCAATGCCACAACGAGCACCTTTCCACGCCACCTTTTTACTTATTATTGTCTCTCCCTTTCCTCCTGTCTGGGCGAAACCATCTTCGCCCAAAGCCTGTGCTTTGGTTTGGTTTTCAGTAGCTTTTTCAAATTCGATGACAATGCCGCTACCTGCTATGATATATTCATTCGGGGCAAGTTTCAGCAGAATACCACCTCCTTCGGGCCATGTGTTGCCATCTCTGGCACGTGGGTCCCAGGGTAGGGTGAAGAAGTGGCGGCAGATTATCTTTAAATCATCCTGATAGAGGATGTTTTCTTTATTTTCCTGATCGAAGAGTAATCCTTTCATTACACCTTTCCCCTGATATCGGGTTAGGAGGGGCATCATTTCCTTTAATGTATTATAGCTTTTTACCAATGGAGCGTTGGGAGAATCGGGACCGTCTTCAATAGAGAACGGGCTGATGCCGATGGCGTCATGCTCACCGAAAATGTAGAAAGCCCTTACACCATTATTATCCGTCAGTTTTATTTCGGGAATGAACAATGGGTTGTTGTGCAGTTTGTATTTAGCCACCCAATTCGTGAAGCCATTGTCGTAAAGGTCGGGTGCGAGTAAATCAATGCTGGGTGCTCCACAGTGCCATATATCGATAAGATGTGCCAACGGACCAGCAGATGGGTATTCACCGGGCTTGCGGTTGCGGCTGTTCATGGCAGCGTTTACATAAAGCGGAACGTTATAGATAGACCGAGCTTCCTGTGCCATTCTTTCTACATAACGGGCATAGTGCCAGGCCATAAAAAGTTCGTCGGTATAGATATCGGCTCCGAATACTTCCTGCCAAGTACCTTGCTTTTTGCAACCCTGGCTTTCCCATTTTTGTAGCATTTCAGGATGGAGTGTCTTCTTGTTCTTTTGCAGGTACTTCATCAGCTCGGCGGGAACCGGCGCATTGAACAGTGCATTGGCTTCCTTGGAGTAGTCTCTTGCATCTTCCAGCATACCTATCTCATTTTCTATCTGTATCATGATGACGGTGCCTTCCTCTTTATCAATGGCTGCGATGTGTTTCATCCATTGAGAAAAAGCGTGGCTGTCTGCCTGATAAACATTTTCGGAAAATGCGCTGGCTATTTCGAGTGGTTTCCTGTTTTGCGTATAGGCGCGCGGATATTTCTTATAGTTTTCCTTGAACCAGAGGGGAGCATAGCAACTCATGGAGTTCTTCCAGGCTCCAAACCAGAGAAAGATTACTTTCAGGTTATTCTGCCGTGCTTGGTCGATGACTTTATCTGTAAGTGTGAAGTCGAATTGGCCTTCTTGCGGCTCAGTCAAATCCCAGTATGCCGGAACGAGTATTGTGTTCAGTCCCATGCGTTGAAGTTTAGGGAAGATGCGTTCAATATCTTCTATGCAGGCGGCAGATGAGTTTCCTAATTCACCACCTAAAATAAGAAAAGGCTTGCTGTCTACTACCAGTTGTGTGGCAGTACCTTGTTTCTGCAATGTACTTTTCTGAGCATTTACGTGTACGAATATAAGACTGGTTGCCAAAAATAAAATCCAATTCTTCATTATTTGCTGGTATTGATTTGAACTATTTTCTGTAGCAACAAAGATAGTAAGCTATAATTTAGGATGCTTCTCGCAGTGTTGCAGAAAACTTCATTTCAGTTACATTACCCCTGCCGGATGTTACATAATTTTTCGTTTATCGTACATCTTCCCGTTTCAGAGGGTAAAAAGGGTGTTTTGTTCATTGTTTAATGGAAAATTTGGTAAGGCTCCAGCCTTACCAAATTTCCTGTCTTCACTCATTATTCAGCGGGAGTCTCCTCCTCTTCTGTTTCATATGCATTCTTCCAGTCGTCGCCACTGAAGTCTTCACTTATATCTTTTCCGGCAATTCCGTCGCATACGCCTTTATAGGCATGTTTGCGTCCATAGTTTGCATCGAATAAGTTAGGAGCATCACCGGATAACCAGTATTCATGCTCTGCGGCATTGTCGCTCAGCGTCCAGATGGTGATACCTGACTGTTGTGCTTCGGGGACATTCTCTTTGAATGATTCGAAAATCATCTGATAGACGTTTGCTTGGGTTGCCAGTTGTTCGGCGGAGGGACTGGAAGTTCCTAATGCAACATCCAGTTCAGTGACGCGGATTAACTTGCCGGTGGCAGCCATAGCCTTGAACATGGCATCGATTTGTGCTCTTGTGATGCTGGCACCTTGTACGTGCATTTGGGTACCGATACCGTCCACAACCTGTCCGTTATCCTCAATGTATTTCACGAAGTCTATCAAGGCAGCCAGTTTGCTTGGGTTTGTCTCCAGATTATAGTCATTAACATAAAGTTTGGTATCGGCAGGTGCATATTTGCGTGCATACTCGAAGGCCTTCACTGCATATTCCTTACCGATGTAGTATCCCCAATAGAAGTGATCACTTGCCCAGTTCAGGCTCAGACCACTTGCCGGATCTTCTACAGGTGCTGTGTCGGGAGCATCGTCTCCGTTGCTCATGAAGTTGCCGTCTATGCCACGCCACTGGTTGTTGTCGGCGATAGGCTCGTTGATTACATCCCATTCCTTTACGCGGTCCATTCCCGGATGTTCCAGCATGCCTTTGATCCATGCTTCCATGGCACCCAGCAGGGCGGTTTTCTTTTCTTCGGCAGTCTTGAACTTATAAGTGATGCCACCGGCGCGGGTTGTGGCACGGAGCGTGTTCTTAACTTCTGCGGTTTCTTTCTTTTCGCCGAATTTGAAATTATCTATGTAATAAGTTCCTCCCACTTTACCGTAGTTGATACAGAGACGTGCCATGCCTTCGTTTTTGCATATAAATTCCCCTTCAATAGGAACCCATTGGTCTACGACTGTTTCACCACTTACGTATCCTTCACCATTGCCACCGTTGGAATCTTGCACCTGTAGGGTGAAATCCGGATTGATGACTGTTGCCTTCACCATAACTGAATACATGTAGGTCTTTCCTACAGTTAATTCCTCAGGGAATGAATGAGCAGTTTGAGCACTCCATGAATCACCATCAGAAGGGTTGACCATTATCATGCAGTAGTCGCTATTATAACCTTCTCCTTTTTCAGAAATAGAGCGAGTAGAACCATTACCCCAGCCGAACCACGAGCCGAGAGTTCCGTCTTCAAACTTCCCATCATCTATGATATTGATCATCTTTTCTTCAATCTTCTTGCCGAACTTGAAGTCATCCACCCACAGATTGCTTCCCGGTGTTCCACCGAACTGGATACCTACGCGTTCAATGTCTTTTTTATCACTTTCTGTATAGGTAAATTCACCTGTGCATCGAATCCAGTCGCTTGGTGCGGTGAATTTTTCTTTATAAATACCGTCATAAGCTGCATTCTGACCTATAAATTGAACTTCAAGACCGGCATCTGATTTTACCCAGAATGAGTAGGCGTACGTTACTCCTGTCTCAAGCATTCCGGTAGGCCAGAACAACTGACAATCATAGTTGTCTTTTGTTTCGTTGGTCATCGTGAAATGCAGGGCATAATTACTGTCATATCCCGGTTGTTCTACAGCATAAGTATATTTACCCCACAGGCCTGTCCAGCCTTCTGCATTTCCGCCTTCAAAGCCGAAGTTGCCGACGATGTTCTCGCATACATCGTCATCGTCTACTTCGATAATTACTTCCGGGGCAATCAACGATTTCAGATACGTTTGCCTTTGTTGGGTGTGCCAAAGGAAGTTATGTCCGTACACCTTGATATCGGTAGGCACTGCGTTCAGAAATGCATCGATGGTTGTAAAGTCCAGATCGCCGTTGTTCTTTACTACGGCGGAATGTTTCATGGCATTCCCCGTCGTAAACATCTGGAAGTTCGCATCGGCCACGGCTTTGTATGCTGCGTCGTTGATATACAAATCGGCTCCTAAGCCAAGACCTATTGTCATATTGGGCGCATACTGTGCCGCATACGCTTTGATATAGTCATAGTTCGCTATTTTCTCCTTCAGGGCGAGGGGAATATCAGAAGCAGTGACACTTCCGTCGGATTCTTTCCATTCCATAATCTGGTCGTCGCAACTACTCCATGTCAGTGCGCCAACCATTAGCGGAAGAATAATTCTATTTAGTTTCATAATTCTTAATGTTTAATTTGTTTCTACTGAGTTTATTCTGTAGTTTCTTCATCTTCGGGATAATCGGAGATAACAATATTCTTGCAAGGCACTACGCGCCAATTATCCAAATAAACACGGCTTGAAAAAGCGGTAGATGTAACACTTACGTCCTGATAGGTGAAATCCGTATTGACGAAACCGATGCCGAAGTTTCTGTAAGTAGCGGCATTACGGTCGTCTACCACATTCTGGAATACCGGACTTTCCTTATCCTCTATCATAGTTGCATACTTGTTGAACTTGCTGAATGGAATGGTTACAGTCTGCCAGCCTGTAGTTGAGAACGGAACAATGGTACCGTCTTGAATCCAAGGCACATAGAATGCCACCTGATTGGAAGCGCCGTCATCGTCGGAACCGATACCGGCGAAGTTGAAGTTGTTGAACAAGCATATTTGCAGATGTCCGGTGCCGCTCCATGTGTCGGGCACGTAGACGTCAAACTGCAACGCTACCTCACTCAGTGGAGTGGTTGCCGGAATGTAGGAATACATACGGCTCCAATCGTCTGCCGCATCATCGTTGCCGGCTGTCCAACATTCGGACACACGAGGTTTGCCGGATATAACTCCTGCATCTATCAGACGTTGGGGAACAATCTGAACGCATTTTCCGCGTCCGCTGTCGTATGGATCTTCTACGAGGTCGTCGGCATTTATCATAGAGCCTGTTTCTGTCCAACTCCAGAAGCCTTGGGTACCCTTGCCGTCGAAGTCGAGTATCATGCAGTCTGTAAAGTTGAAGTAAGCCGGTGTGGCAGCCTGTCCGTTGGCACCTTCAGAGTAGATGGAACCGCCTCCCGAAATATTCTTGGGCATGATGAATGAATACCATTCACCGTCTTTGTCACTCTCAATGCCGGTGGTGATTTCTGTTCCATCGGGCAAGGTTACTTTGATGGTTTCCTGCAGGCCTGTTCCATAGACGGTTACAGTTTCCTCGGCTTTAGGCATCGTATTGCTGATACCGGTTATCGTGGGCGAAGCTGCGCGGATGATGAGTGGATACTCCAATGTGGCGTTATCTTTCACAAAGCGGATGACATTGCGGTCGGCCTCTTCGGCATCTTCAACGGGTGTATTGCTGTTGATTTGAATCAGCATGGAGCGGTCTGTCACATATGCGCGGTTGAAATAAGTTTCATATCCGTTGATGTAGACTTTCTTCATGCCATAGAGTCCGCTGCCTTCCACCCGGATCAGTTGACCGAGGCGTGCGAAGGTTACGGGACGGTCGGGCACGGATGATTCGTAATTTTCCAGATAAATTTGGTCAACCACAATTTTTACGCTTTGGTATTTGCTGTCAAAGTATTCATCATCCTCATTGCATGAGGTGAGACCCGTTGCCAGGCATGACAAGCATAATATCCATATATATTTTAAGCTTTTCATAATCTTCTATTGTTTGTTAATCATTGAACAAATCATTTTCTGTAACTTCCCTTGCACCGAATTCGTAGGCCACCGGGTCGTTATTTAAAAGAGGATTGCGTCCGCGGTCTACATCCGAAATCGGCAGAGTGAGATTGGCTGACGTAGCGATGGAAACTCCGGTTCCATCAGAAGTCTTTGCATATTGGCAAGCTTCGGTTTCGTCCCATTCGTAACCGGCATTACGTTCCTGGTTATTGAGGTAGTTCACCACTTCCTGCTGCCGGTAGTAAGAGCGGCGCAGGAGGTCATACCAATATTGTCCTTCCAATGCGAATTCGATGCGGCGTTCGTAATGGATGTTCTCGTACGTGATGCTCGTCAGTTCCGGCATTCCGGCACGTTTGCGCACTGCGTTGAAGGGGTCGAGAGCTTCTGGTTGGCTAGTCGAAGCATTGTTGCCGAGGACAGCTTCGGCGAGATTCAGATATACTTCTGCCAAGCGCATCATGTAGGTGTTGAGTCCGCTACTTTGCGAGTAGCTTTGTCCATTGTCGTCAATCTTGCCTATCACATACTTCTTGAAGTTACATTTGTTGTCATAGCCGGTTTCGGTCACATTATATGTGTAGCCGCCGTTCTTCGTATTAAGTTCCGGGTAGTATTCACCGACGGTGGCAATGGTGCAGTGGCGGCGTATGCGGTCCTGAGGATCATAAGTGCGCACAAGGTCGTACGAAGCATATGTGGCATTTCCCCAGTTCTGTTCGCCTACCATGGTCGACCAGCCGAAATAGGTGGTCATAGAGTTGTTGCATCCCCAACCGATGGCATCCGTACTACCTTGCAGCCATTGCAACTGGAAGATGGATTCGTTGTTGTTGTTGCATGTGGCTGGCGCGAACAGTTCGCTGTAATTGTTAAGCAATGAGTATGGGCCTTCATTGATTACTTTCAAGGCAGCTTTACGTGCCATATCCAGATAATGGGAGTTGCGCGAACCGCGGTTGAAGTCGGTAGCAATATTGCTGCCATTGTATTCACCGTCGGTGGTCAGTCCTGCCATGGAGAGATACATACGCGAGAGAAGAGCGTAAGCACTGTAACGGGTGACGCGGCCTACATCGGAAGCTGTCTTGCTGAGGTTGACTGCCGCATACTCAAGGTCGCGGATGGCAAATTCTATTACGTCGACACCCCGGTTGGCGGGAACAACGGAATTGCCCACCTGCTCCGCTGTGTTTTCATAGATGATACCCTTGTTCCATAGGGAACCGATGTACCAGTAAGCAAGTCCGCGCATGAAACGTGCTTCGGCGTATGCTTGTATCTTGGCTGCTTCGCTGACCTGGGGGCCGGAGTAGTCTCTGATATTATTGATGGCATAATTGGACTGTGCCACTACAGAATAGAAGGAACCCCATGCATCTTCAAGGCCCGGGCTCAAGGCTGTTTCCGTGAAGTTTGTATAAGGATAGATATAGTCGGACCAACGGGCTGTGATATTGTTTGCGCGTCCGTCTCCCATGCTATAATAGGCTTTATCGTTGAAACTGTTCCACACATAGTTGTAAAGCGGTGCGGTAGCAGCTTCCAGAGCTTCATCACTGTCGAAGAAGGTTTCCTGGTTGGCACTGGTGGTGTTTTCGTGTGTCAGGAAGTCCTCGCAGGAACTCAATACCAGCGAACCGGCCAGTGTTGCTATGATTAATATTCTATTTTTCATAATGTATAATTCGTTTTAAAAGATTAGAAGGATATGTTTAATCCGAATGTGTAGATGCGGGGCGAGGGATAACGGCCGTAATCCACACCGGTCATCAATGCATCTCCGTAGATGGAACCTACTTCCGGGTCAAGTCCTTTGTATTTGCTCCATGTGTATACATTCTGTATGTTAGCGTAAATTCTCGCATTGCTGAGGAAAATTTTGCTTATCCATTTCTTTGGGAATGTGTAACCGATAGAGATGTTCTGAAGCCGGATATAGGAAGCATCCTCTACAAGCAGGTCGCTGATGCGGGTAAAGTTGTTGTTGGCATCCGATTCCTGCAAGGCAGGTAATATGGTGCTGGAGCCATTTATTACATGCAGATTGCGGTAATCATCATCCGGACCGTTGGGATCTATCAAACCGATTTGGGCATAGTTCAACGATGACTTGAGGATATTTCCATTGGAACGCGGGTCTTCGATACGGTAGCGGGTCAGGTTGAGTGCCTTGTTGCCGTATGATCCCGAGAAGAATACTGTCAGGTCGAAGCCTTTGTAAGAGAATGTATTGCCGATACCATAAGTGAATTTCGGTTCCGGGTTTCCGAGGTAGGTACAGTCTTCGTTGTTGATGACACCGTCACCGTTGCGGTCCTCATAAATGTAGTCACCTATCCACGTACTATTTTGGGCAATCGTGTTGCCTTCCGGAATGGCTACTTGCTTCACGTTGCCGTCAGCGTCTTTGCGGTAGAAATCCGTTGGTTCGTCGAAACGTCCGATTACCTTGTATCCCCAGAACTGCCCGATAGGCTGTCCTACGGTTGTCTTGGTGACGATGTAGCTGGCCGAACTGGGTTGGTAACTCTTTTCGATGGATGAATTGTCGGTGTCAAGTTCCAGTACTTTATTGCGGTTGAGCGAGAATACGAGGTTCGATGTCCACTGGAAATCCTTGTTTGTGATGTTGGTGGTATTTACAGTTAGTTCGAAACCTTTATTCTGAAGAGAACCTACGTTACCCCAAGGGTTGGATGCCGCTCCTTGTCCGCTTGAACCGAGATAAGCGGGTAAGGGGAGCTGGAGCAGAAGGTTTTTGGTCTTCTTGTAATATACATCGGCAATCAACTCGATACGGTTCTGGAATAAGCCGAGGTCTATACCTATATTATAAGAATGGGTCGTCTCCCATGTCAGGTCAGGATTGGCTGTGTTGCCTGTCAGCACGCCGGTTCCCCAAGGAGTGGTTTTGTAGGAGAGAAGTGCCATGTAAGCGTAATCGCTGACATTCTGGTTACCCGTGGCACCCCAGCCGGCACGGAGTTTCAGGTTGTTAATGACTTCGTTGTTTTGCAGGAATGATTCCTGTGACGCACGCCATGCAAGGGCTACTGCGGGGAACCATCCCCATTTGTTACCTTTGGCAAATTTGGAGGAACCGTCCCGGCGAATGGTTGCCGTCAGCAGGTAACGTTCGTCGAAAGAGTAGAAAGCACGTCCGAAGAACGAAGCGATAGAGTTCACCACGCGCGAACCCGTAGTGGTAGAAGTAGTGACGTCGCCTGCGCTCAAATCGGGAGTAGTGTTGCTGAGGAAACCTGTGGCGGTGCCCACTTGTGTCTCCCAGTTGGATTGAGACATTTCCTGACCCACCATAACGTTGATGTTATGTTTCTCTGCAAACGTATTGTTGTAAGTAAGGATGTTGCGCCATGACCAGTATTTCGTATTGGTTTTGGTCCACTTGGAAGTACGTGTGTCACTCGTCTTGATACCGAACTGATAATCGGGCTGATAATAATAATAGTTGTTGAAGTTCCAGTCGGCGGAAAGTTCTGTCTTAAAGGTTAGTCCTTTCAGTAGTGTTGCTTCCAGATAGGTATTGAAACGGAAGTTGGTCTTGCGGTTGTTATTGGTACGTATAGAGGCAAGTCCCACCGGATTCTCGGGCATCCACACATCGTCCGGACCGTCAAATGAACCATCGGGAGATGTAACGGCAACCGTGGGTTGTTGTATCAGTGCGCTCATGATGGTATTATTGTCAGTACCTACATTCTGCTTGGATTCGGCAAATGAAAAGTTTACGCCACCGCGCAACCACGACTTGATTTCAGTATCGACATTGGCACGCAGGGAAAGACGGCGGAAGCTGGACCCCAGCGCAATACCGTCTTGGTCGAGGAATCCACCGCTAAAGGCATAAGTTGTTTTGTTGTTACCGCCACTGACAGAGATGTTGTGGCTCGTCATGAAAGCTTTGCTGAACAGCTCGTCTTGCCAGTTGGTTCCTTCGCCAAGCAGGTCGGGACGTACAAAAGAGCTGCTTTGTTCTACCAGTCCCAAGGCGGAACGGTCGTTGTGATGCTGCGCATACTGGCGCAGATTCAGCATATCGAGCTGTGTAGGCATTTCTTGCCAGCCGGCATATCCGTCGTAAGTCACGGTCGCTTCTCCTGCCTGTCCGCGTTTAGTGGTAATCATGATGACACCGTTGGACGCACGCGAACCATAAATTGCCGTTGCCGAAGCATCTTTCAAGACGTCCATAGACACGATGTCCGACGGGTTGATGCTGGACAATGGATTGCTGTTTTCATCATCGGTGGCAGAGTCCACAACTACACCGTCTATCACGAATATAGGTTGGTTCGTAGCATTCAGTGAGTTGATACCACGGATGCGGATAGAGGTGGATGCGCCCGGAGTACCGGAGTTGGCCTGTATCTGCACACCTGCGGCACGGCCTTGCAACACTTGATCAATAGAAGTCGGTACCGATTTCTTGATGGCTGCGTCGTTCACCGATACTACGGAGCCTGTGAGGTCCGAACGTTTCATTTGTCCGTAGCCCACTACCACCACTTCATCCAGCATTTCAGTATCTTCCTTCATGGTAACGTTGATTTGTGTCTTTCCGGCTACAGGAATCTCTTGTGTCTTGTAGCCCACAAATGAAATTACGATGGTACTGTTGGATGGAACATTCAGTGTAAAGTTGCCGTCGATATCTGTAATGATACCGTTGCTGGTGCCTTTCTGTACTACACTTGCACCGATAACCGGTTCTCCTGTGGTGTCTGTCACAACACCCTTCACAGTAACGTTCTGTGAAAATGCCCATATAGGTATCAGGCATAATAAGAATAGAAGCCCCAATGGCTTAAAATAATAAATTGTGCATTTCATGATGAAATTAATTAAATTGGATAACAATAATATTCTCTTTCTTTAATAAAGATGTGAAGACATGTTTTTCATTCTCAGGTTTTCATATGTACATTCATTGGTATTAAAGGGTTAAACTTCGCTTTTCGTCTGAGACAAAGGTATTTGATTAATCGGATATACTGATGAAAAATTGTAGCCTGTGTTGCATTTAAATGTAACATGACTTTTCCCTGTGTTACAAAATTATTTGCTGGTGTTACGTCAGATGGGTAAATGATACATAAAACGTTTCTTTTGCAGGCATATCCTTCTTGCTTGACCTGTATACCTGTTACATTTTTCATGGGAACCGAGCATAGATGAATCTCACTTTAATTCATCCGATAGTCGGGTGCATCTCGAAAGTTTTTCTTATCTTTGCTTACCTTTAAGTATAGAATACAATGAAAACAGTTCGTAACAAACTCCTCCTTATTATCTTATTGCTGTGTTTGGTTGGCTTGCCAGTATCGGCACAGACCGGTAAATTCTACTCTACCAATAATGAACTGTCAAGCAGTCTTATCAATCAGATATTTCAGGATGAGAGAGGGTTCATCTGGATAGCAACGGAGTACGGGTTGAACAAGTTCGACGGACTTCGCTTTTCGAACTACAAGCACATCTCGGGCGACTCCACTTCCATTAAAAATAACTACGTGCGCACACTCTTTGAAGATAACGGACGGAATCTGCTGGTGGGCTGCATTGATGGGCTGATGAGGTATAATTCCGAGACGGACAGTTTCCGTGAAATACCGATGATACGTGCAGGCAAGCGGGTTTTTCCGCACGTCACGCAGATGCAGAGGTTGCATAACGGGGAAATCTGGATAGTGACCACCGGACAAGGTATTTTCCGACTCGACGAGCAGCGGCAGCAGGCGGTGTCTATTGATGAAATCATGAGACAGGTAAACTATAATTTCCAGTCCAATCTCTATGAAGACTCCCATTATAACATATGGATAGGTACCGAAGGTCACGGACTGATTTGCTATTTGCCTACAACGAAAGAGGTGCGTGTGTTCAGATATCCGGTGATTAATGACAATTACGTTTCTGCTATTGCGGAAGATAAATATGGAAACTTGTTTATCGGGACTCAAAAACAGGGACTATCACTGTATGATCGCAAGAAGAATCAATTTATTCCCGTTCCTTGCGAAGGTGGAGGAGCGTTGTCGGTCTATTGCCTGACGTTGGTGGAAGAGCGCTTGTTGATAGGCACTGACGGACAGGGGCTGAAAACCTATAACCGGATGACCGGAAAAATTGAAGATTATAGCATTAATTCCGCTCCACTGGATTTCTCGGAGGGAAAGATACATGCCATACTGGAAGACAGGGATAAGAATCTGTGGTTGGGGCTGTTTCAGCGCGGGATTGCTTTGATTCCGAAACACGAGAACCCATTTGAGTATTATGGTCATAAGTCTATCTATTATAATCCTATCGGGCAGGGCTGTGTGATGTCCATCTATCAAGACAGCAACCATCACTTATGGGTGGGCACTGATAATGAAGGCGTATACGAATTGGATGCGGAAGGGAATAGGCTGCGGCATTATCAGCCGGGTAATAGTTCGCGGTCCGTTGCCAATACCATCATGTGTATGTACGAGGATACAAACGGAGACTTCTGGCTGGGTTCTTACACACGAGGCCTGGCAAAGCTGAACAGGTGGACGGGAGAGTGTGAATATCCGTTACCCATCGACAACGAGAAGATATTCTCCATAACGGAAGATCGGCATAAGAATCTTTATATTGGCACTTTCGGCTCAGGTTTCTACCAATATAACCTGGTGACGAAAATCCTGAAACATTACGAATCGTCCAAAGACGAAACAGGAGACCTGACCCGCAACGAACTGGCTAATGACTGGGTGAACTATATCTTTTGTGATAGTGAGGGACTGATCTGGCTGGGACATTATAAAGGCATTAGTTGTTTCAATCCGGAGAGCGAGAGTTTTATCAACTTCCGCAAAGTAAACTCCCTGATTGAGGACCGCGTGGGGTATGTATTGCAGGAAGACCATGCCGGAAACATTTGGGCGGGTACGACTGACGGGCTGTACCGTTTCGACAAAAAGACCGAGGAACTGAAATGCTTCACGATGGCAGACGGCTTACCCAATAATGTGATTTGCGGACTTTGTGAGGACGAAAGGGATAACATATGGATAAGTACGTATATGGGCATCTGCAAATATGACGTGGTGAATAGCCGTTTCATTAATTATTATGCCGGAGACGGTTTGCAGGGAAATGAGTTTACGCACGGGGCGTTTTATAAGGACCGCACCGGGAAAATCTATTTTGGTGGCATCAACGGTATCACTTGCTTCCTGCCCTCGTCCATAGGCAGTGTGCAGAAAGATACCCGTGTCTGGATTACGGACTTCTTTATCTTTAATCAGCCTGTCCGTAAGAATACGCGTTCGGGAGGCCATACTGTTATGTATACTTCCGTGCTGGACGCAAATCTGTTTCAGTTGGCTCATTATGACAATACGTTCAGCATCGTTTTCTCCACGTTGCAGTATAACAATCCGGAGCAGATATCCTATCAGTATAAGATTGAAGAGTTGAGCAACCAGTGGCTCAGTACCGAGCCGGGTGTGAACAGGGTGACCTACAATAATCTTCCGCCGGGTAAATATACATTCCATGTGCGGGCATTGAGTCACGGTAATCTTTCGGAGGTGCGTACGGTGAAGATTCTGATTACTCCGCCTTGGTATGAAATGTGGTGGGCCTATTGCATTTACATTTTCCTGTTTGGTTTGCTGGTGGTAGGTATTATCAACTATATCTTGTCGCGCATGCGCCATCGCCGTGAGATTATGAACCGCGAACATGCCGAGCAGTTGAATGAGGCGAAATTGCAGTTCTTCATCAACATCTCCCACGAAATACGCACTCCGATGACGCTTATTATCAACCCACTGGAGAAGTTGCTGGCTGAAAAGAAAGGTGGGGAGGTGCAGAAAACGTATCTGATGATTTACCGGAATGCACAACGTATTCTTCGCTTGATAAACCAGTTGATGGACATTCGTAAACTGGATAAGGGACAGATGTTCATGAAGTTCCGGGAGACGGATATGGTGGGGTTTATTGACGATGTGATGCTCACTTTCGACTATATGGCGCGGAAGAAGAAGATATACTTCACTTTTGAACACGCCATGCCGCAACTGAAAGTATGGGTGGATATGAATAACTTCGACAAGATATTGATGAATATCTTCTCTAACGCATTCAAGTACACTCCGGAACAGGGAGAGATTACTGTGAAACTTTCTACCGGACGCGACTCCACTCGCCGGGACCCTCTGAAAGAATACTTTGAGATAATGGTGACTGATAGTGGCATCGGGCTCGACAGGGAAAAGGTAGAGCGTATCTTTGAGCGTTTCTATCAAATAGATAATGATGTGACGAAGTCTAACTTCGGTACGGGTATCGGTTTGCACCTGTCCCGTTCGTTGGTGGAATTGCATCATGGGATTATTTTGGCAGAGAACCGGGAGGATGCTCCGGGCAGCCGTTTCATTATTCGTATTCCGATGGGGTCCGCCCACCTGCGGACGAATGAACTGGAAGATGTGGAAATGGCAACTACGCCCCATGCAGTGTTGGTGAAACCGGAGAAGCCTGATTTTGAGGAAACTTTTGAAGGAGAGGAAGAAGATGCGGAAGACAGAAAAGCAGGGAAAGCGAAGAACCGCATGCGCATATTGATAGTGGAAGATGAGGAGGAAATTCTTTCTTATCTGAAAGAGGAACTGGAAGGAGACTACAGGATTATGATGTGTAAGAATGGAAAAGAGGCTTATGATACGATTCTTGCGGATACTCCTGATTTGGTAATCAGTGACATTATGATGCCGGAAATGGATGGATTATCCCTTTGCCGGAAAATGAAGCAGAATACGAATGTCAATCATGTGCCTGTTATTCTGCTGACAGCCAAGTCTAAACCGGAAGATACGATGGAGGGTATGGCAACCGGTGCGGATGCTTATATGGTGAAGCCTTTCAATACGGAGTTGCTGAAAAGTACGATTGCCAATCTGATAGCTAATCGTAAGCTGTTGAAGAGTAAATTCAGTGGGGCACAACAGCAGGAAGACAAGGTGCAGAAGTTATCGATGAAGTCTGCGGACGAGATATTGATGAGCAAGATAATGAAGGTTATCAATGAAAACCTCTCCAATACGGAACTGAATGTGGAGATGTTGGCAGCCAATGTTGGTCTGAGCCGTGTCCATGTGCATCGCAAGTTGAAGGAACTGACGAATCTATCGGCACGAGACTTTATTAAAAATATCCGCCTTCAACAAGCTGCCGCCTTGTTGAAAGAGAAGAAGCTGACAGTGTCAGAAGTGGCATATGCAACAGGTTACACGAACCTGTCGCATTTCTCCAGTTCTTTCAAGGAAGTTCATGGAATGTCGCCCAAGGAATATATGCAGGCACATCAAGGGAGTAGCTAAAAGCCTCTTTATTTATTGCCTTTCCAGATAGAGAGAACTTTCCTGCGTATCAGGAGTATATTCAGGGTGGATACCACTATGAATAAGATACTTCCGGCAAAGATGCAGGGGAGGAGAGAGCCTGTTTCCAGTTGTGGAAGCAGAGTTTGCAGAACCCCTGTGTAGTAACTCTGCAACCATGCCACGCCACAAATGGCAAGGAATAGCACGAGGAGGTTTAATCCTACAGTCAGCACATGATAAGGTAGCGCCACTTTAGAAGGACTGTAACCTATTAATAACAGGTTCTCCAACTTTGCCGTATTCTTTTGAAGCAGCAGGAATACACTCAGCATCAATATATAGAAAGACAGGATGCTGATGAACAATCCCACACCCGAAACAATACCCGTAATGAGGCGCAGGAAGTAGGTAGTCTTCCCGGCATCCAGATTGTCTCCTTCGGTTTCATAATTCTTCTGTTGGAAGTAGTCGGTAATAGCTGTATCTGTAGGGTTCTTCACTTCTACGATAAGGCGGGATGACTGTGCATCCCGCTCGGGGGCAAACGTCTTATTGGCCCATTCCATAAACGATTGCGGAACGAGAATCGTATTCAGGCGGTTGGAGAAGCCGACGATATTTCCTTTGTACTGCTCCATATGTCCATTGCCGCGCATAATGATGTCCATTTGTATCAATCCCATTACACCTTCCGACAATTTCGGCAGGTTGCGGCTTTGCGCAAAGCCAAAGTTATAAAGGTTCAGGTAATTGCGGGGAATGATAATAGGTATGGTCTTTGTTTCCTCGTCAAAGTGCCACTTGTCCAGGCTGACATCGACAAAAGCATCCGGAACAGACTCGAAAAACATATCAGTGGATATACGTATACCGGCTTGTTGCATTCCCAGTCCTGCTGATACTTTGAATAGTGTAGGGGTAAAGGCACCTACGCTACGCGTGAAAGGTTGGGCTTCCAGTTCCTTGATTTCTTCTTTGGAGAAAGTATTACTTTGTCCGGTGAGGCTGCCGAGGGCGCTGATTTTCTTAGTAGCGATGATATAATCCTTTTTCATGAAACTGTCTCCCTGCGTGAAAACGGGAAGGACATCCTTATAAAATTGCACGCTCAGTAGTACAATCAGCATTCCGAAGATATTGGCGAGAAAAAAACCGCTCAGTTGCCCGATGCTGATGTGTTGACGGAGAAGTTTCCAAACAAGTCTGTTCATTGAAGTTTGATGTTATTGTTAAATGATAATTTATCGCGCTTCGCGCGATAAGTGACGAGCTACAAGCTACGAGTGACAAGTGCCTTTCGGTGTGATAGCCGGGCGAATAATTATTCACCCACGAGTACAGCGCAGCAACTCGTTACTGGTAGCTTGTAACTTAATTTAGCGCTTTGCGCTAAATTATCATTTATAGTTTCAATATTTTATTATACTCTAATCCTATATGTTTTCCGATAGAAGTAACAATCACTCCTGCACCTTGCTGTTCGGCTTCCTCGGTCAGTATACGCCCCATCAGTGTGCCATTATCATCATCCAGATGGCTGATAGGCTCATCCAGAAAGATAAAGTCGAACGGTTGGCAGAGCGCGCGAATAAAAGCTACACGTTGCTGTTGCCCGAAGGATAGCTTTCCGGCTTTCTCATTTACTTTATCGGATATACCGAGCATCTCGAAAAAGGCAAGGATTTTTTTTTTCTTTTTATAATTGGTGAGCCGGTTTTTCAACTGGATATTTTCTAATGCTGTCAGTTCGGGGAAGATGCGAAGTTCCTGAAACAGCATACTCAGTGAATGTTTCCGTAACTCCACCCATTCATGAATAGAGAGTGAACAGATGTTTTGTTCATCAAAATTGATAATACCCTGATAGTCGTGGCGATATCCGTAGAGATAGCTACATAACGAAGATTTTCCCGTGCCGGATGCGGCTTCAATCAGATACCGCTCTCCTTTTCGTAGCACAAGGTCTTGGTGCCATACATCGGATGTGATGGCATCCCGGTCGGCAAACACTTGGGGAAGTGTTTGCCGCAGATGAATGATTTCCATTATTAATCGGGATTAGATGCCTGCAAACTCTTTGATGAAGTTTACAATCTGTTTTAGTGCATTTACATTCTTGTCTTTCAACTGAATGACCATTTCTGCATTATTGTTCGGGTCGCCTACGGCTTCCATGTAAGCTACTTTGTCAACCAGAGCAATAGCGGTTGCATATTGTGCTCCGCCGTATTCGCCTAACATCTTCACTACCGGTAGGCCCAAGATGGCTTCCGTATTGATGACAAAAGCACTATGCTTGCCTTTGATATTTGATGCGAACTCAGTATCTTTGATTGACGGATTAACGGCTTTGTCTATGCTCTTGTACAACATTTCGTCGTTCGTTGCATACAGATTATTGTCGCGTACACCAAAGAATACATTCAGCATCCTGGATTTATATACATATTCATTTTCCCCCAGTTTAAGGATGTCTTCACCACGTTTCAAGCCCAGTTCATTCTTTTTCTCGTATAGCATCTGCACGGGGGCGGCGCTCTTCACATTAGCATAAAGCAGGAAGGTAGGAGCATTATTCATGGTGACGTTAATCAGACCCACTGCAACATCTTTCTGGAATGTTCCGAATAATTCTTTCACTTCATTTGCTTTGGCTATAGAGAAATTTTTCTGGAATTCTTGGTTTTCAAGCAGCAGGTTGTAGAATTCTTCTCCGTTAATACCCATACTGAGGTACATCAATGTAGATTTGGGGAAGTATTTCAGGAAGCTGTTTTCTATGGCGCAGGTTGCTTTCTTCTGTTTATCGAACATAGCTTGCAGTTCGGGGTTCTCAGTGAAGTTTTCATACTTCATGCTGATTTTCCCTTTATCGAAAGAGAGGCTTCCCAGTATCTGCATGTCTTTCAGGTTGATATTCTGAGACAGGCCAAAGTTGATTTGGTTGGCATATACTCCCAAAAGGCTCGCCGGAGAGAAGAGTACATCGATATCTCCACCCATTTTCTGCATCTTCTTGAAAGCAGGTGTCGATACAACACTGTTCTCGCTGGTCTGCTTCAGCAGTGTGGGGATGCCTTCTTTGATTTTATCGAGTTGCGTAGTTCCTCTATAATTAGTCAGCATAAGCACAGAAGGAGTATAAGCCAGGAATACCTGGTTGTTCATTTGTGTAAACTGAAAACCATCACCGCTTGCCAGAGGTTGGCAGATTTTCTCTTTTTCCAGTGTTTCCAGTAGTGCATGTAAGTCATCTTCATTGCTCACTTTCGCAACTACCGTAGTATAAGGGAATGCTTCCGCGCTGAAAACGTACATTGGTGCTGACACATCGATACCTGATTTCTTCGGGTCCTTCATAATCATTTCCACTTGCTGGAATGTTGCGGCATTCATGCCACTCTTCAATGCATCTATCAGCTTTTGCTGTGCTTCTTTGTTCTCCTTGTCATTGAGGCCTGCTTTGTCAACCAGCGCCTTCACGTTGATGCTGACTACCGTGCTAACATTGGCAGGAATCACATTCGTGTACTCCTGTTTCTCGGAACATGCGCTGACAAAAGCCATCAATACAGCCATCAACGCCAAGCGGGGAAACAAACTTTTCTTCATATCATTCTTGGTTTTAGTGTGATTATCATTGATTTTGTAAATTCAGAATGTGGCAGGCTACCAAGGCGGCCGTTTCTGTGCGTAGTCTCGACCTGCCCAGACTGATAGGCGTAAAGCCGTTCGCTATAGCCTTTTGCACTTCTTCTTCACTGAAATCCCCTTCCGGGCCTATCAATACCAAAGCATCTTCTCCTTTCCGGAGCACTTCTTTTAGCAAAGGTTTCTCACCTTCATAGCAATGTGCAATGAATTTTTGCCCGTTGAAAGGCTGCACGATGAACTTATCGAAGTCAATCATTTCATTCAGTTGCGGCAGGCGTGCTTTGAGAGATTGTTTGATGGCAGAAACAAGTATCTTGCTGATGCGTTCCGTCTTGATGACCTTTCGCTCGGAGAAACGGCAGTTTAGGAAAGTCAACTCGTCGAAACCTATCTCGGTGGCTTTCTCGGCAAACCATTCCGTGCGGTCCATGTTCTTGGTGGGAGCCATGGCAATATGCAGATGTCCATTCCATAGAGGTTCCTGGTAGGTGGTTTCCAGAATGTTTACGATACAACGTTTATTGGTGGCAGCGCTGATTTCTGCACGGTAAAAGTTACCTTTACCGTCGGTTAGTGTTATCTGGTCGCCGATGTTGAGGCGCAGTACGCGGACACAGTGTTGTGCTTCCTCTTCAGGGAGTTCGGCACGGGTTTGTATATCGGGTGTATAGAATACGTGCATAAGTTATTGCTGTTTTTTTCGTTTGGCTATTTCGTCCCTGATGTGGGCTGCGCGTTCGTAATTCTCGTTTGCAATGGCTTCCTGCAAAGCTTTTTGCAGCATTTCCATCGTATCTCCATGGAAGAACTCGTCATCGTGCGGGGCAGGATTTTCTCCCATAGGGGCTATGCTTGGACTATCGTTTTCTTTTCCGGTCTTAAGTTGCTCAGATTCCAGTATCTCTTCATAAATAAAAATCGGGGCTTTCATCCGTAAGGCCATAGCCACTGCATCCGAGGTGCGTGCATCCATGCGGATGATGGCATCGTCCGCTTTCAGATAGATATAGGAATAGAATACACCGTTATCCACTCTATATATAAGAGCACGCATCATGTTCACCCCCAATACTTCCAGGCATGAAGCGAAAAGGTTGTGTGTCAACGGGCGTGGCGGGACAATGCCTTTCAGGCCGATTAACATCGCCTGTGCTTCCGTCGCACCGATAATCACCGGTAATTGACGTGCGCCGTTTACTTCTCCCAGCACCAGTGCATAAGCTCCTGCCTGTTCCTGACTGTTGGAGATGTTTAGTATTTCCAGTTCTACTTTTTTCTTTTTATCCATAATCTTTTCTGAGCGGTGGACAACCGCCACTCACTTACTACTTTCTATTTACTGCTTCTTCCGGTCGGTGCTTGTACTTGAATACCAGGGCAAATAAAATGCCGATAGCCAATGCGTAGGCAGCAAAGATAAACCAGATTTCGGGCCACTCACGACTTACCAGTTTGCCATCGGCATATACTGAGAAAGCGTCTACTACGGCACCGCTGGCGTATCCTCCAATAATGGCACCCAAACCGTTGGTCATCATAAAGAATAATCCCTGGGCACTGGCACGGATATTGGAGCTGGTTTCTTGTTCAACAAACAACGAACCCGAAATGTTGAAGAAATCGAATGCCATGCCATAAACAATCATGGACAAGATTAACATCCACAGACCGGAACCCGGATCTCCGAAGCCGAACAGTCCAAACCGGAATACCCATGCAAACATACTGATCAGCATTACCTGTTTGATTCCGAAATGTCTCAGGAAGAAAGGTATGGCGAGAATAAATAATGTTTCGGACATCTGCGAGATGGATAGCAGGATAACTGAATGTTTCACGCCGAAGGAATCTGCATACTCGGGAATACTGGCAAAACTACCCAGGAAAAGGTCGCCATACGTATTGGTAATCTGTAACGCTGCTCCCAGAAGCATGGAGAATAGGAAGAAAATGGCCATTTTCTTTCTTTTGAATAATACAAATGCATCCAGCCCTAAAGAAGAAAGCAGTGATTTGCTTCCGGTCTTGGCGGGTTTACATGCCGGCAGGGTGAAAGCATACAAACCCAGCATTAATGCAGATGCGCCACCTACATAAAGTTGAGCGCTTGAGTTCTTGAATCCGGTAAGATCTACCGCCCACATCGCACAGATAAAACCAATGGTTCCCCATACGCGAATGGGAGGGAAATCTTTGATTAAATCACACTTATATTGTTCAAGCGAATTGTACGAAACCGTATTGGCCAGTGATAAAGTCGGCATATATACCAATAAATTGAGTAACATTGCCCAATACATCTGGTCATATCCCGTAGCGGTAGAAGCGTAGAAAAGGCAGGCAGCCCCTATAATATGGCAAAGTCCGTATAAACGTTCTGCATTGAACCATTTATCGGCAATGATACCAATGATGCCGGGCATAATTAGAGAGGCAATACCCATGGTTGCGAATATTGCGCCAATTTGGCCTCCTTCGAAGTGGAGTTCTCTACCCATGTAACCTCCTAATGAAATTAACCATGCCCCCCATACGAAAAATTGCAGGAAGTTCATGATAATCAAACGAACTTTAATGCTCATAGCTTTTATTTTTATGTGTTTCTCTTTATTATTGATAGATTGGTGCAAATGTAGGAAAATTATTGGAAAAGGTGGTTGTGAGGGGTATATAAAAAAAGAAGGCTATCTATCCCAGACAGCCAATCTTTATTAACCTTAAATCTAATACCATGAAAAACACAGTGCAAATGTAGATGTTTTATGTTATACAACATAGTATTTTGCAAACTTTCTGCTTTTGTTTAACGTATTTTAGATTTTAAAGGGCTTTACCCCCATTTTTGGGGGATAAAGTATGAGTTTATTACGATTTAGTTATTCAACATACAGCACTAATCCTTTCAGGTATTCTCCTTCGGGATGATAAATGTTCACCGGATGGTCGGCGGGTTGCGTCAATTGATGCAGGATGCGTACGCTGCGTCCAGCCATGGCAGCAGCCGTGAAGACAGCCGTGCGGAAGTTTTCCTTGCTGACGGCTTGTGAACAAGAAAAAGTGAATAGGATGCCGCCCGGTTTGATTTTCTCAAAAGCCTTTACATTCAGTTTGCGATAGCCTTGCAGAGCATTGCGCAAAGCATCCCGGTGTTTAGCAAAGGCGGGTGGGTCGAGGACAATCAAGTCATACTGGTCGCCCATGCGGTCCAGATATTTAAAGGCATCCTCGGCAAAAGCAGCGTGACGACTGTCGCCAGGGAAATTCAGCTCTATATTCTTGTTGGTAAGGTCAATTGCCTTGGCAGAACTGTCTACCGAATGTACCAGTTTGGCATTGCCACGCATGGCATAAACGGAGAAGCCTCCTGTGTAGCAGAACATGTTCAATACAGAACGGCCGTTGGCGTAGCGTTCCAGTAGAGAGCGGTTTTCACGTTGATCTACGAAAAAGCCTGTCTTCTGGCCTTTCAGCCAGTCGATATGAAAATTCAATCCATACTCCATAGCTACATTATCCGTGCTGCCACCTTTCAGAAAACCATTCTCCGGGTAGAGGTCGGCTTTGAAAGGCAAGGTCGTTTCAGATTTATAGTAAATGTTCTCTATTTTATCCCCCATCACTTCGCTAAGGGCTTCTGCTATATCCATGCGGTCGAGGTGCATGCCGGCGGAATGTGCCTGCATCACGGCGGTGCGGGCATAAACATCTATAATCAGTCCGGGTAGGTTGTCCCCTTCGCCATGTATCAGTCTGTAAGTATTGTTGGTCGGATTTTCGGCAATACCGATGCTGCGGCGCATCTCGTAGGCAATGCTGAGCTTGCGTTTCCAGAAATCAGAGTCGATGTTTTCGTCTTGATGGAAAGACAATACGCGTACGGCTATGCTGCCAATCTGGAAGTGTCCTTTGGCGATGAATTCTTTCTTGGAAGTGTAGATTTCAACTACCTCACCTTCTTCGGGTTCACCGTCGAAGTGGGCGATGGCACCGGAAAATACCCAAGGATGAAAACGCTTTAATGACTCTTCTTTACCTGATTTGAGATATACTTTGTACATGCGATTAGTGATTAGCAATTATGGATTAGTGATTAATGATTCGTGGTTGGTGAGCGGTTCGTCCGGTGCCAGTTCATAATCACCGGTTGTTTTTAATTCCTGTAATTTGTTGTAGATGTTGAGACATGCCCATGCATCTGTGGCTGCGTATTGCTTTTGAGGCTCAGTCAGGTTTTCAGCCTCCCAGTTGGAAAGGCGTTGTGACTTGGAAATCTTTTCTCCGAACAGGATACCATAAATCTTCTGCAAACTCTTGTCCTGTATGCCGAACATGCGGACATACTCTTGCAGTTCGATGCAAGCACGTTGTTCAAAAGGAGCACGTTTGTGCAGCATCATAAAATCATCCCGTAACGAAAGGCCGATTTTGGTAACTGACGGACTTTCCAATAATGAAATGATAGGCAGTGTCAGTCCTGTCTGGTTCAGGCGGAACAGAAAGCAATCCTCTTCTGAGGATACTTGCAGCAGGGCTACCTTATGCGATTGCCCTTTGGTGAATGACGGGCGCGTTTCGCTGTCAATTCCCAGTAAGGAATATTGTTTGAGGTAGGCGACAGCCTTTTCAGCTTCCCAGGGGGTCTGGACAACGTGTATCCGCCCCGGAAAGAGTACTTTCGGCATGTCTTTGATAATTTCTTTATTGATAGTTTTCTTGATAACCATAATTAAAATCTTTATTCATGATGATGTCCGTGACAGTGGCAATCATCATCGTCGCAATTGCATTCATCTTCCTCTTCTTCGTCAGATTGGCAGTATTTCACGTCGTGCAAGGCGCGAAGGGTGTTCACCAATCTTTGCCCCCAATATTCCTTGAATTGTTCCTGGCAAATGGCCAGCGAGTCGTTCATTGTTTCATTCAATCCCAGTTGGAAGACGAAAATGAAATCTTTGATAGCCTGGTAAATATCCGCCAGGTCTTCGGAAATATTCTTCTTGATAGGCTGGTCGCTGTAGACCATGTCTTGTATGAATACATCCAGGTAGTCATCTTTCTCGGTAAGAATACCGGCAAGGTTGATGCGGAGCACTTCATATATCTCCTCTGTTACATAGGTTTCAGGTTCTTCATCACCTATCATTTCTGCTTCGGGCAACATGGCTGCCTTAAGGTAGAGTAGCGGAAGTATTTTTAATGAAGTATCGACGAATGTGTCGCGTTTCATTGTCTCCGCCTGTTCCAAAAACTTGCAAAACTCTGCGGCTACGGTGACAAATTCCACTACATTACGGTCGAATATCACTTGGCTTTCTTTTTTCATAATCTACTTAATTTGAAACGCAAAGATAGTGCAAACCGAATGCAGAAGCAAATTTATTTGCATTTTACTGAGATGCTGTCTCATTTATTATCACATGATATTCATTTCCCCTGTTTCTTCTCCGGCTGTTGATTCCGAGCTTGTGGAGTGCACGTCCGAAGTGGGCTACTTTGTTGATGGATAGTCGGTCTTTCGTCTTTATGGCTTCGTCGCTATCATCCAGCCAGTAGCGTTCTCCTTTTGAGATGGCACTCATGGCCTGGGCATAGAGTTGCCGGTAGTTTATGGAGACATTTGTGCGGATAGGTCCGGTCACTTCTATGCAGATGAAACGGCGACTTCCCGATGGGTCGGTTAGTAAATCTTTCTGATTACTGGTACCTATGAAGGAGGCGTAGCGGCGTATTTCTTGAATGGCGGTTCCTCCTTGCAGCACTGGGATGAGAAAGCGCAGAGCCGAGATATGTGCTGCTTTGTTCTCTTTCTTTATCTTTTCCATTAGTGCATCAGTTTCAAGGATGCTGAACGATTCTTTACCGGTTTCACGGTCGGTGCGTATAAGGGTTAGTTTCATCGTGATTATTTTAGTTGTTATTTTAAAAAACGGCGCAAGTTACGAAAAAAAAGACAGACCAGTGTTGAAAATTAAATTTTAAATATTCGGAAAGGCAGAGATGCAGCTACACTTATCAATCCCAGAAAGCCGCCTTGTCAGGTTTGCATATAATCTTAAAGAGAACAAGGCGGCTGTTCAGGTAACTATTATAAACTATCATACAATTGACCTAATCTTCAAACTTTTGTTAGAACATGAAAGTAAAAGTGGCCTGTATCTTTTTGTTTTGGTAGATTTTGCAAGAAGCATCATCCGATTGATTCAACAGCCCTTTAGATAGGGAAACACTTAACATGAAACGGTCAATCTGAACACCTGCACCATAAGTCAGGCTGTAATTGAATCTTTTCATATTACCCCACTCATCGTCATCATATATATTAGTGAATGTTTCACTCTGTTGGTTTTCAGTTACTTTGACCCGTGAATACAAACCTATGTCAGCCGAAAGACCACAAGTGACATAACATCCGATATGTTTTGAAAAGTCCAGTCTGTATATCCCTTGTAAGGGAATTGAGAGAGTGACTTGGTCAAAAGACAGTTTCCGCTCTGTTTCCGAATCTGGTTTACCCTTTTGCGCGTAATACCCTACGGATAATCCGGTATGAATACCCAATCCAAAGAATCTTGGGGCAAAATATTTGTCATAACGGAATCCAAGCTGAGCACCGGAAATCGGTCCTTCTCCCAAATAGCCACGCTTTTCTGTTATTCCTGTACTTAGATATTTCCACTCCCATTCTTGTTGCAAATACTCAAAGGAAATGCCCCAATTGGTATGATTCATCTTTATCCGAAAAGGATTTGTAATAATGCGTCCCTCCACATCGGGGCAACCCACATCTTTCTTCTGCCCTTTGACTTCCTTTCTAACAGCCTGCGGATCCTTTGAAAATATAGCTGCTGCTTCGCGCGCCGCAAGGTTGAGGTAAGTCATGCATTTGATTTGTCCCTGCCCTTGTTTCTCTATTCTGGCAGTGGTTGCATTGATTTGCTTGCAATAAATTCGATAAAAGCCGTCTGCATGGTGCACAACTTCGGTAAGAATCAGTTTCTGGACGCCCAATAACTGTCCGGCCTCCAGGCAGGCCTCCTTCTTAAAGCCCGGCCCGTGGGTAGCGATTATAGTAGAAATAATCATATCAATTTGTTCCCAAGCCAAAAGAGTATATTCTTCATTGTCACCTAAAATAAAACTGATTTCTTCTCTTACGCGCACTTGGTCCTGAGGAGAAAGTTTAAAGTTACTTCCAAGAGGTGTTGTAGGACTAATTACAGCCACCAGATCTTCTGCCTGTAAAGACATAGCAGACACAAACAACAGAACGAATAATAAATTTAATTTTTTCATGGCATTCTTTTTTTGATTGTTAATTCATATATAGTTTCTCAGTTATTTTATTGCTGACCGTTATTCTATACAGATGGGCACAATTTCCTCTTTATAGTATTTATCGGCAAGTTTCATCATAGCATTTATCCGGTGCATTTCAAGTTTCATCCGCATTTGCGCATCTTCCTTTTGGTCACTGTCATCTTTTCTTTTTTTATCTGATATTTTTCTTTCAAGCCGGTCTATCAGTGCATTGGCTTCTTGTGCACATTGCGTTGTCCTGATTTCCGAGTAAGCGAGGAACTCCAGAGCTTCCTGATAGTTTTGCCCTGCATCTAAGATTCGAGCCTGTCGGATAGCTTCCTTGCAATTGGAAGACAAATACAGTTGATAATATACTTCCGATTGTTTGATGGCTTCTTCATAGCAAGATGTCTGTTCTGGTATGGACATCAGGAGAGCGATTGCCGGTTCATAGTTATTTCTTTGTGCCATGAGCGCTGCCTTTTGGAAGATATGCTGTGAATTGTTTTCATAATAGGTTTGAATGATATGTTGCCCATTTTTCAGAAAGTCATTGTAATCTTTATCAGAAGTGGAGATGGCAACCAATGCATTACTGATAGCTGCACGCCTGTTCTTGCCTGTACCCCGGTATCGTTTGGAGACAGAGGTGAAGATATGGCCGCTTTCCACATTCCTTAGATTCAGAGATAGTTTTGCATTGATCATATATAGTTTGTCCACTCCGCTTTGCAGCACGTTTTCTTCTTCAATAATGAACAAGGGAACCATGACAAGCCCGGATACTTTGTATGCCGACATATGGCCGGAATGGGTCATGATGTCCGTTACAATACTTTCCAGATTTTGCTTTTGATGTCCATCCAGTTCTGTCTGTGCAGGGATGGTTATGGCAATGATATTGTTGTCAGCCTGCCCAAAGCTATGCTGGCAGAACAAAACCATTGTGATTAGAAAAAGAATTCTTTTAAAATCGTATACAGGCTCTATGATTAGGGTCAACTGCCCGTTATCATCAGTATATCCCCTGAAATCATCCTCAAAGGCGTACTCTTCTCCTAATTGCAGTTTCGAATTATACTGATTTGGAAACTGATAATCTAACGTTATACATATCTTGTTTTTCCGGTCAGTGAATTCAATATAGGGCCAGGTATCTGAACCTATCTTAGGATTTATCCGGTAGGTGAAATTTTCCATACCATAGAAGTCGATGCAGTTGCCCGTATAGTCATCGTTGAAGGTGATGGCGGTATGTGGGCTTACATGTTTTCTTTCACTATCGGAAGGAAGGATAGCCCATCGTCCCCTGATTTTGGAACGTGCTATTTGTATTGCTTTACGGTGGTAATGAAGCAGGAGAGTGGCAATCAAGATGTTTAATGCTAATATGATATAAAGTAATATCATAACGCATAGATAGAAGATGCCGCCCCTGCCGGTTTGGATGTTCAACTGCGCCATAATTTGAAAGGATGCGAGGGCAGTGGAATAGAGTACATACCAGACTGGATTATCAAGTGCACTGAATACAATCAATAAGAAATAGCTTATTGATAATAGATAGACGTAGAAGTCCGGTTCGGTTTCATTTAGATAAATGTTTGCTATAAATCCCAGAAATATAGCAGGAAAGGTGAAAGTGTTTCTTTGCATAACTGTTCGATTTTAGGGTTTAACTTTTCATTTTTGCTCTCTCGGTATAGTGCAAAGATGAAAGGTTTTTTCCCTAAAAAAGAAAGGTAATCAAGGTATAATCAAATTACTTTTTTTACCTGTCTCTGCGCTGCTTAAAACAAAGAAAGGAGAGTAATTGAGGATGATAAGGTATATCAGGAAAATGAATTTTACCTGATATTTATGTAAATAAAAGAGTAAAGCCGGACTGTTCGGATGTACTGAACAACTCTTTCCACAGTGCTAAAATCTCTTTTTTAACCGGATGTCTGTTTTCTCCCGAAAGAATTCTCGGGAGTCTTTTATTCTTGCCTCTATCTTTATAGTCGGAAACATTGGCATTATTGACGAGTTTTCTTTCTTTAGAATCTTCTTCGGGATAGTAGGATAATATCAATATCTGCTGAGGGGTTAACTTCGGACTGGCTCCTGACATACAAACAAAGGCAACTTTCTCATATATCTTGTTATTGGGGCATTCAGTCTGTATCACTTCATTGAAGAATACTTTATCGTGAATATCTATAATGATTTGCCGCAGGGTGTTCACTTCTTGAAGATAATCAGGCCTTAATGAATTAGCCACTTTTTCCGCTAACCTGTCATAAACGTTTTTTCTTACTTCCTTGAAAATAGCATATACTTCATTTTTTTCATTTTCATATCCGGCAACATCTGTTTTAAACCGTTCTTCATCTATATCAGATGAAAAATACCGATCTGTTTTCTCCCGTAATTCTTGCAGATTGCTTGTGTCACAGTTCAGTTGGTGCGCTTCAATAATATGACACCAGCCTTCGACAGCTTTTCTCATCCACATCCTTTGCGTGTTGAGTGCTGTAATTCCGGCTCGAATGCTTTCGTCTATTTCCTGCTCGTGTTCGTTTAAGAAAGTATATTTGGTTTCTTCGTCTTCGGGAATCTCTTTGAATTTATCGAATTTCAGATAATGATACACAGTAAGACGGGACTCCAGCGATTTTATATAACTGGCCTTTTCCTGCTTTCTGGCTACTTCTATTTCGTATTTTTTCCGCTTCTCGGCCTCTTCTTCTTTTTTTTTCTCTTCAATAATTCTTTGACTTTCTTCCGCTTTCTTTTTCTGCTCATTCAATTCCTTCTCTTTTTCTTCTCTTTTTTTGTTCAAGTCATCAATCTGTTTTTTTAACCTCACAGTAATCTCGTCCTTCTGCTTATGTGTCTTTTCAATCTGCCTTTTATATCTTATTGCTAAAACAATGAAGATGACGAAAAGAGCAAATGCACCGGCGACAGAGAGCCATTCTGTGGCGCTTAATACCGTTCCTTCATCATAATTCGTGACCCATACGGGAGGGACTCCATTCTCTATCAGACAAACGCCTATGTCGGAGGAACAGACATAGAAATTATTGTTCATCTTGAAGGAGGAATGGGGGTGGAAAGGAATGTCGGAAAAATAGGGTAGGTGCGGTTGGTACGAATTGGCTTTAAGCGTATACCATGCTATTCCTTTCGGGGGCAGTAGATACAGGTTGCAACCCCCGTCGTTTTCCAGAACAGCCAGCTTTTGGGCATAAGCGGGAATTGAATATTTCCGCTCAACGGTGTTGGAACGGTAGTTGTAAATATAAACATGGTCGCCGGAAGAAATCGCCCAGGTGTTGTTGCAGGCGGAGACTGACAGTATATTTGTCGGGCTTTCTACGTCGGGCCGGTTTGATATTTCACTTTTAATTGAATTTCTTCCTTCAAACAGACCAAAATTCAACACCCCTACCTTGTAGCCCTGTGCACTTGCATCGATGGTTGATATATATCCGGTCTCATTGATGTCGTCCAGTAACTGCCCGTTCCATCTTAGTTTTATCTCTTCCGGTTCTTGTGTGCGGGATATGTACCACAAATGATTTCGTGTTCCCAACAGTAAAGAGTCTGTCTTGAAGACTTTCATTGCGGTGACTTCATCATCGTCTAATATGGCTTTATGCTTCCAGTCGGTCAGTTGGATGGTGGAGTTGACGAGGAAGATTGTTTTTTTAGGAGGAGAACAAACCTGTAAGCCACTTTCGGTCAGGAAATACAATTGCTCATGGGCATAAGCCATCATGCGTACCCTCTGATGACGGGAAAGTTGTCCCAGCCTATGGGCAATCCTGTCGTTCATACCCAGCATGTAAAGGTTGTACTGATTGTCGAGAATGAAAATTTCGTTGTCATTTTTGCGGCAGGCTGCCATAATTGTTTTTCGGGTTGAAGAGATATTCTGGTGCGGATAGACTTTAATCAGCTTGTCGTAGCTGACGAAATAGTATCCGGTCCGGGTTTTCAGGAAAGAATTTTTGTCTTGCAAGCTGGCTGGTATGATACAGCGTTCGCCGGCTACTATTGCTTTTGATTTTTCAAAGATGCGATATTCATAACAGGGGTCTTCACTCCAAAAAAGAAGTTTTGCCATGCCTTCATTATCGGATAATTGCATTGCGCTGTGATTATCGGCTTTTCCTTTCAGCATGGAGTTTTTGCCTAGTACATACAGCGTATCATGGTTGTCGATGGTGGAATAAAAATAGTTTCCTTTATATAGGCGCGTATGGTTGTTTTGGTTTATATCCAAATGATAAAAGCCGTCGCGTGCGGTATAATAAAGTGAACCATCGCAATCGGGATTTAATGTGATAGAGCGTATCGGGTATTCCGGCATGCCCTGTATGGCATCCCTGTCGGACGACAATTCCATTGCTACATCTCCCGGACTTTTGTCGGAGAGCATTTCCTCTGTTATTTTCCAGAGCCCGTTGCTGGTAGCAATATAGCGGGCTTTATCTTTTGGAGAATAAATCCAGTCGTAAGCAGAATAACGATTGAGTTTTTTAGGTGAAATATTTGTGGTGTCGCACAGGAAGGTTTTTATAACCTGGGCTTCCAATAGGTCTGTTCTTATCTCTACAAGTCTGATACCTTTATTGCGCACACTGACCAACAAATGCATTTTTTGTCTGTCGGTATAGCCGAGTGATTCGATTTTATATATTTTATCACCGCCTTCGGCCACTTTAACCGCACGAATCAGGGAGTCGGGAATAAAGAAATAGATGCTTCCGTTGTCTGCACTACCCAGCAATAGCGTATCGCCTGTAGCAGTGGTGTTTATGGATGATAGTGTGGTGCCGAATGTCCAACTGTCATGCTTCAATTCAGGAAATGATACCGTTGGTTCAGTGCAGCTACATAGCAGCAAAATGAGTAGAAATAGATAAGATTTCGCCTTAAGTGGTGTTTTCATAGCACTTTCACAAATGTATATTTACTGACTTGACTGATAAACAGTGGCAAGTTATGGAAAAAATGTCAGAAAACAAAGAGAGGAAGCGAAAACATTCCTTTCCAAGCTCTTATGATAACATACCCGATGAGGTGGAAAGGAAGCTAAACCATTCAAGAGCGGCGGAGATTTCTTCTGTTCAATCGGATTTGAAATCATAGCTGGTCGAAATATTTTATCTAATATATGTGGCTAATATATTGATTATTAATTAGATAAAGTCTTTTGATCACCTATGATAATATATCCGCTGGGACGGGATGCCCGGTTCGTCAGTTGTCGTTTTCCTTGCCAGTACTGTTCTTGTCGTTCCATTGTGCTTTTCTTCCCCTGTTCTTCATGTATGAGCCAGACAATAAATGTAAGGCAGAATACCAGTATGAGATATCCTGCCATGATTTCAAGTTTAATTTTTACTTGTATCATCTTTTTGTTCTATTTGCTTACCTTTTTAACCTCAACCCACACTACTTGGTTTTCGCTTTGTGCACATTCATTTTATCAAGGTCTCATGTGTCAAAACTAAGGAAACTTTCTAATAGATAACTTTGAAATCCAATCTATATTATAATAATCCCATTCTGATACTGGTAAATAACCCTTAAGTAAAGGGTTAGATTCTCTCATTTGACGAAAATAAATTGTGTTAGAATTTATTTCAACTATAATATCATAAAATTTTCTTGTATGGCTAATTAATCCCCATTTTCTAAAATGACAATTATACCAATGAGGAGAAAAATCTAGATCATCGCTTTTATTAATAGGTATACAGCACCTTATTGCTTTTGGAATAAAAATTTTCGTATTATAGTGCGAAGGATTTCTTTTACAATAATTTATCCAAAGTTTTCTACAGTCTCCTTGCTTGTTTTCTCCAAGTAAACAGATATGAGCAACGTATTTTTCAGACATCTTCGGATCATAAAAATAAGCCATAGCACATCCCGAAAAATCACAGCTTATAGCATCCTGTCCATCAAGAACTCTATGAAAGTTTATTTTATTCTCTTTATATGGTATAAACCATGAATAATACTTCCTTATAAAGAAACCTTCTTCAGTCCAATTATCATTTATGATATTTCTAATATTTGAATTCCCAACATCCTGGCGTTCTTTCATGAGAATAACATCATCTATGATGTCGCCAGACTTAAGACTTTTGAAATAATTCAATAATAATCCCATGTTTAAATAGAAATATTAAATAGAATGCTCTAATTTCATTCTATTTAGGTTAAACAATCAGTCCTTATATCTCCAACTTATTATATCAAAATTATACTGTATTTCTATCACCTTATCACTTTCTGCATTTGTGAGACACTCAACAATTAATCTGATATTGTTTGTTATTGCATCTCACAGTTGTTATAGAATGCTCTGAGCAGTCCGTCGATAATCTCCGATAGAGTATTTTCTTATAGCTAAATAATTCCAGATATTACTCATCCCATTTTTTAATGGTTCCAATATTCTGCCACCATATTCTTTCAAAAGCAGCAAATTCTTTTTCAACTCGGTGTAACAACTCCTGTTTCTTATTTTCAGACATGAACCCGAAGTAAATACTATTGCGCACAAGTTGTTTGATTTCGTAATAGCCAAGACCATAGCGCAAGGTGGCCAACACATATTGTTGTGTTAAGTTCGTGCGCAAAATACCCGGATCATCTGTAGAAAGAACAGTAGGTACACCCGCCTGTCGATAAAGCATAAACGGATGTGCATCATCCTTGACACCAAGAATAAACTCGTTGCTTGTCAGATTAGTTTCAACCGGTATCTGTCGCTTTCGCATGGCATCCAGTAACGAAATACTTCCTTCTTCAAATGCAACATCAACACCATGCCCGATACGGTCAGCTCCGGCAACAAATACCGCTTCACGGATGTGGCTGCACATTTCTTCCGGCTCAACCAGCCCCAATGTCAATTCCCCTGCATGGAGAGAGGCTTTTACACGATTACCCGTAGCCTTATCCAGATAGCGGAACATTTTCATGTGAGCTGTGTAATCGGTCATCGCTATTTCACTGTTCTCAGCAGATACTATATTTACACCCACTAATTTACTCCTTTCACGTAAACAACTTTTAAATGCGATGTAAAGTTGGGCATAGACTACAAGCGGAGCTGCGTTGCGGCTGGCATACCCTTGATAGAAGCAGACCGGAGCACGGTCATATCCCGATGAAAGGGTACTATGAATGTCTATGCTGTCGATGTAGGCAACATACTTGTCAACCCACTCACTCATTGCCGGTATCTTTTCCCATTCTTTGAAAATATCGTCCAGCACCTCGTCTGTTCCTTCTCGTCCCTTTGTCCGCTCCGTGTCTTCAAGAATGGCTTTTTGCAATCGGTCATTATAACGTGCATAGAAGTCATTTCCGCAAAGAGCATCAATCTTCGCTGCATTGATACCGGGCGAGGAAAGCATTATCTCCAGATACTGCACATTTTCACGCGCCGCCCGTTTGCGCAGTTCCTGCATCAGCTCTACCGTATGCTTTCCTGCCACGGCATTGAACAGTCCGAATGCACCAAAGAAATATTCGTCTGCCCCCAGCGGAAACTTTCCCGGATTAAAATTGCGGATAGACCATTTATCAATCAATGCCATACGGGTATTGTGCAAATTCGGCATATCCGGCGAAAGCCGTAACATCTCCTTGCCTTTTGTGCTGTCTTTGGGTTGGTAAAGTTTACCGGTAGCCATATCCACCCATAAACCGTCCTCCGCTGCGAATTTAAAATAGTTCTCAGCATAGACTGCTCCGGTCAGGTGATTATGCAAGTCGCCGCCTTTCGGCATTTCGGCAAAAAATTGTCGCAGACGGTTTTCGTCCTTGCATATAGTTGCAAAGTATTCGCTCACCTTAACGGAATCAGGTTGAGCATAAGCCGTTACGATGCTGAATACACATAGGAACGATAATATGAAACAAAAAGATAGTAATTTATTCTTCATCTGTACCAAATTTTGATTATGTCGTCATTGGATAATATTTCCCGTCTCTCATGGAAAGAAACTGCCTGCGTTGTTCGCCACGTGGACTTTTGTACCCGATATGCATCCAGCTTGGAAGGCCTTCTTCATTCTCGCCTTCAGAAATCAACTGGTCGAACGGACGGTTAGCCAGAAACCTTCGGCAGAAACTTTTAAATTCGGTCATTTTCCCGTTGAGTGGAATCAAGTCGAAAGCATAACCATGACAATGTGCCGATGTTGTTGAACCGCCAACGACAGCATTAAGTGCCGGACCACGATAACCGGACGAGATGCGAATACCGGGTGTACCAAGCCCTGCATCAAGACAACATTCAGCCCATGCTTCACGTAATGGGTCCAGTAAAGTTTCTATACTCTCCACGATATGTGCTAAATGCTCGGCTCCCGGCGTATTGTCTATACCCTTAGCCTTTGCTGTTTCGGAGCGCGTACATTCTGAAATGCTAAAATATTTCATATTTGTTTACTTAAAATTGTTGTCATTACAAAGTTTATCTCTTCTCATCCGTATTTTCAAAGGTCATCGCCAATTGTTTCAATTCTCTGCACAATCAAAAATGCCGAATGTAAGACGCAAACCGGATAAAGGCGGAAGAACGCAAATACACGTTCCTCCATCTTTATCGGTCTCTTATCAGTTTCTATTTACTGGAGTTGTCCAATTTCAAAGGTTCAACACACGATGCCATTATATCCATCAGTTTGCTCAGACCTTCAGTTGGTTGCTGCTGACGGGCTGATACATGTACCTGATACTTGGCTGTCTGGTTGGTAGAACGAGTATTCTCGCGCGAAGAGGAAACTTTGCCGTTCACGCTGACCGAACCGCTGGCAAAGCATCCGAACTTGAAATTCGAACTGGCACTCACAGAATTTTCAGTATTAGTCGTTTCTGTTGATTTTTCGGTTGTCGTAACTTCCATTTGGAAATCAATCTGTACATCATCAACAAGCAGTGAGGGGAGTGGAACAAGCCCAAGGAATGGAGCTTGAACTTGAATGTCCATAGGTTGGGTGCTTCCTTCAACCGGTCTTTGAAGATTGAAATTCAACAATCTCGGAGTTTTACCATCATCTTGGAACCCGATTTCAGTCATAAACTCGAATGCGGACTTTGCCAGCTTCTTTTGTGAATCACATGCAGCAGTGAGCGGAGCCGCGATAAGTTCCGCAATGGGAAGTCCCTTGAAATTGTTACTTACATTGTCTGCCATAATCAATTAAAATTTAAATGTTAATAAAAGTGTTATTTTTGACCTAATCATTGCTGTCTTGCAGTGAAAAAGGCGTAATGGTCTTATCGTATTCGTCAATGATACGCGACAATCCTTCGGGTATCGGTTTTGACTCGAATTTGATATGTACCTGCATTCTTGAGTTATCTTTCTTGCCGTCGAAACTGATTTCAAGGTTTGAGCGTTTCAGTCGATTATTGAAATGTGCAGCGTCTTCACCAGCCTGAAAACCTTCCTGCGGTTGCTTACGCCGCAATTCAGAAGAAACAATCTGCACCGAAAAATCCATTTCCACTTCTTTTACGTTGATAGTCGATGGATTGACTATCGAAATCAGGGGGACATCTACGGCTGTCTGTTCATTGATATTAAGCCGCTTGGTTATCGGATCACCTTTCGGAGAAAAATAGCGGCCCAATAACTCCACATTACGTGTTTCAATCATCTCCATTGCCGTATTGACTGAATGTTGTAACCCTCTTACCAAATCAGATAAGGTTTGAGGAGCATTTTTTTCATTATTCCAATATGCCATAATTCTTCATTTTAAAAGTTACTAAATCAATTTATTACATTCGTACAACAGACGATTTACACCTTCAGCATCATCTTTAACTTTAAAGTGAACGGTGATTTCCATCACATTCTCTGCATCGGCTTTGATGCCTTCCATATTCATTTCAAGTTCCGCATGTGATATGACATTGTTCGCTTCTAAGATATTGGGCATGGAATGGGATGATATGTCGCCAATCTTGGCCTTGAACTTTATCTCCACATCATCCATCACCAAGTTATTATGTGAAACTAATGCCATCAGAGGCACTTCAAGGTCACGATCTCCAATCTGTACTTTTCGGGTGACAGGTTTACCTTCCTTCGTCCAAAAATGGGAAAGGTTATCCATCTGCTGAGCTTGAAGCATACTGACGGTGCTGCCGACAGCTTGTTGCAAACCCTTCAGTATTTCAGAGAAGGCAAATGTTGTTCTTTTACTGAATATGCCCATGACATTTATATTATTTTCAATTACTATAGAGTTGGCCTATCTTTTAGATAAAATGAGGAATACTACTATATCGTTTATTTTGATGTTCAACAATAGTTCGCTCACACATCCCTGTTAATGTATCGAAACATAATGAGTACATTCTATTGCACGATGTTATTAATCCGCAAACTTGAAACCTATTAGATGTATTAAGGCCTCCATTGCATTTTATTGTTATTTGTCGAACGATATCGTAATCAATGGGATTAAATAGAAATAAATGCTTAATCTCTTTCTGATACCTATACGTAAATTCAGTCCATACATCCTTGCAATCTGATAACGCTCCATCTTTACAACTTATGTGACAAACATACCAATTGCCTCTAAAAAAAAATTTAGCCATATAACATCCTGAGAATTCATAACTTATAGCATCCATATATTGAGTTATAATCCCAAATGTGATAAAGCCTTCTTTATAAATAACACCAACTGGACCTCCGAATGAATACACGATACTATTACTTCTAAATTTATTCCGTATATTATCGTCATCTATTGGAATATTTTGCGTACTGTCAGGTATTATATATGGCCATTGGCCTATGCGGTTATTTTTTGATTGTATTTCCGCTATTATCTGTCCATAATTATTATAAAAATAATTCTCATCCATATTGATACTTTTTATATGTTTCTTAAAAAGCAAAAATGGCACGCCCATTAGCATCTGTTCCATAAAACCACTCTTGTTGTTTTCCATTAGAAACAACTATAGTCCAATAATTATTATTAAACTCTGTTGAGGAATAAAAGACATTCTCCAAACTTCTTGCGTTGAATTTCTCGCTGTTTGCCACCCCGTTCATTTTATCCTCCAAAAAAGTTTTTCCATCTGTGCTCTGCGATGTTGTATTTCCCCAAATCATCAACTTCAGTTGGTCAATGGTAGGTCCAAACCATTTCTGGCAGGTATTCGGTACTTGGGGAAGGTTATCTGTAGGAATGTTTTGGCCTCCATGGCTAAATTTTCTTGCAGCATCTTTTAAAGCGACCACCAACCCATGATTATACGGGGCAGCCGCCAATTGTTCCGATGTAGTGAGAACTATCCCAATGCAAGGATTGCTGCTGTCATTGGTATAAGTGGATGATATATTGCCGTCGGCATAAAAATAATCCCCTCTGGCAATAGATTTCTCAATATCCGTCGTATTACCTGCATATATCAGTTTCTTGTTATATTTTCCGGCTACGGCAGTTATGACACTGCTGTATGTAACCGTTTTCCCTCCGGCAGAATAAGAAATAGCCGGTGTCACACTTCCCGGCTTTACCAATGCCCTGAAACATCCTTTTGAATCCGTATAAGGAGTAGTGACATTTCCTATTTTCTTTTCAGCTATGGAAGATACAGCACCATAAGCTGCATATCCACCAGAGTACGGAGTCCGCTGACCTTTCAAGTCCAACACAATCAAGGCTAATGAATGTTGCAGTGTAAACGATAAGGTCTTTTTATCTGCCGACAACGTACCGGTGGCAGTCATCAGATCATTGTTGGTATAAAGCTCATGGGTGCTTTGGTCTGCAGCGACTTCAAAGTTGCTGATAATATCAGCAATGCTCGCAATCGTTTTACCGTCCATCGCTTGACGGTAGGGATAGTATGCAAAAAAAGAAACATTGCTGCCGGAAATGGCAGAAACGGCTTCAGTTCCGACTTTTTCCCAAGTTTTTGAACTATTATTATATCTATAACATACGTTCTTACTGATGACTTTGCCATCCTTCACGGCATAAATGCCAATCTGGTCATTCTCGGCCAACGTTGTTTTGAACTCATCTTCATTGTCCGTTGCGCGGGTTGTGGGGTTGGCCGATTCATATCCGGTTGTAGATACCTTTATGACGGGTTCAGCCGATATATTCTGACTGCTTAATAAATCGTCTTCCTTGCTGCAAGATGACAATCCGGTCAATGCCGCGACCAATAATAACAAGGTGTATTTTAATTTTTTCATACTTCCATGAGATTAGTTTACCGTTCCTGATTCTGTTGAGTCTTCCTGTTCTCCCCAACTGATGTCGGAATTTGTTTGAATTACTTCCACATCCAGATACTTGGACATCACAGTGATTTTATACGTATGAACACTGCCGACAGTCAGATTGGCGTCACCGCTTCCGGGTGTCCAATAATAGGTATTCCCATCGTAAACCACCTTGATGAATTTTTGGTTCGCCATATCTTTCGGAACAATCATAGCCTTGTAGTCGCTGTTGTTCGTTTGCCTAAATGGTGAGACATAATCAAACGTATTACTGCTACTTGTGAAGTTCCCTTCGCTATATGTAAAGTTGTTGCTACATAGGATTCCTAAGCTTGTGGCATCGGTCATAGGGGTTGTTCCATCGTTTTGCAGCAGATGGATGATGACCTTTGCCATTTGGTGTTTGAACGTAAGCTCTTTTGACTGGCTCGTATAAGAAATTGAGGTTTGATCCGTTTTCAGTACATCGCAAACCATATATTTTTCACCGGTACTTTGGTCTTTCAACTGGTCGTTGAAAGTGAAAGCGGTGGGATACCATGCCGTCACCTGCTTGGTTTCGGCGGTAGAGTTCCAATAAAAAGGCTGCGTTGAAGTCAGCTTACCATCCTGGCTCATCTTGTAATCTTTGGTTTCGTCGCCAATCTTTACTTTCACTGTTTCAGTGCCGTCCCATTTACTCTCTCCATTTGTATCTTCACTGACTCTGGTTGTCGGCATATTCGTTTTTACAGAGGCTGTAAAAGCAAGCGGATATTTGCCATCCGTCAGTTCGTCCTGCGTACAGGCGGCAAACATCAGGAGAGATGCCAGTGCGCAGGCGGTTTGTAGTATTTTTAATTGTTTCATATCGTTGTCTTTTATATCTGTTCTTCTTTTTGTGCCACCGAGTGCAGCGACGCACTCAGTTGCTACCTTATAGGGTGGCTCGCTTCGGACTTACGCATCGGTGTTCGGCGGTGGCTGTTACCATTGCATTCTTTAAAGCACTACCCGCTGGATGCCGACGAGCTGCGCCTGTGCTCCGGGAGCCGCATAGATTTTCACAATGGCCGGGAATGAATGGTCGCCCTGCGTGGCAGGTCTGCCATAGCAGAAGAAACGGTAGTTCACGCCCTTTACAATCTGTTTGGAAACTCTTTCGGGGGTGTAGCTCACGCCAACGAGTCCCTTCATTGCTTCCTCAAAAATGCTCTGGTCTTCGGGCGTCAATTTCTGGAAAGGAGACCAGCCGCCACAGGACACTGCGTCAAGGTCGCCTGCCGATTCCACATGGAAAGGCAGTACTTCTTCATAAATCGCATCGTCGAGGTCGAAGCTGCGGAAGCGTGCCAACTGGATTTCTGCCTTGCCGGGGCGCAGGAACTGGAAGGTGAAGCGCTGAACTTCGGGAGCGCCGTATTTTCCGGTTTCTATCGGAAGGATTTCGCTGTCCAACAGTGCCACTTCGCCGGTCAAGCGGACCGGTGCGTAACGATAACCCGTACCGCCCATAACGATACGCTCGATTGTGTAAATTTCACCTACTTTCATCATCTTGTTTTTTTAGATATTAAACTGAAATTTGGTTCTAAGAGCCGGATGTCTGCCTCCAGCCTTGTTTGAGAGAGGGTCTCCACGGGATTGCTCCTACGGAAACCGGAACTGTTCATGATATGTCTGTTCTTTACCAGTGCTGATATTTCCCGGTTCATAATTTTATATCAGAATACAAATTATTTTTCCGGTTTTCTTATCTCTTCCATTACTTCGCCACCGGTCTTCCTCAATTTTTCATTATTCATCTTTGGCAGTTTCAACGGCTTCATATCCTCCGCCAAAGGAAGGAAATACCTGTAGAGGGGAGCCTTTTCCAATACAGCCTGATTCTGATAGTATCTTTTGTATGCCGGCAGCAAATAACGCGGCACTTGGTTGGCGTCGGGTATAAGTGCGTTCAAATATCCAGTGTCCGAAAGCAGGAAGTTGATGAAATCCTGAGCATCCGTCAGTTTCTGTCCACTCAGCCCGGCTTTAATACCGAGCGCATCCACCCATCCTAACGGATGAGAACCCTTGTCCGACAAAGGCCAGTCGCGTATGGCAATATCTGTCGGTTTCAAGCGGACACCGGTCAGCTTGTTTATGGCTTTGAGGATTTCGTTGGACGATTCGGCATAACCTACATGCACCCTGAACTTCCCTTTGACAAAACCTTCTATTCTGGCGGTCGAACTGTCGCTGGACAAAGAATAAACAGTGTCTGTGAGATGCAACAGACGCCTCATGTTGTTCACTGTTGTTACATCCGGTTTTTCCTGTTGCAAGGCGATGCCAACATCCGCCTTGTTGCCCTTGTCGTCATACAAGCCGTCCGCATACATTTCGCCGCCGGTCAGGCCACCGGACAAGTCCGTTGTCAGAGCCTTGCTGTCTATTCCCAACGCCTTTTCCAGTTCGTTCAGATAAGTGGCGTTCCTGATGGCCGCATCCTCCTTGTGATAGAACAGAAAATTGCCGCATATCCAGTGGGGAAGCACATAGAGTGTCCCGTCATGGTATGCTATGCCATCGTAGTTCATAGTATCCGTTCTTGCTTTCAGAAAATTCTGGTCGGGATAAGCCATGACGCTGTTCTTGCGGATTAACGAATCCAGAAAGATACAGTCTATTTCGAGTACATCCGCCTGGGTTGCATACAATCCTCCATGATAATATTCTATCGTTCCACTCCTTCCATCTTCTATTTCAATTTGCAGGTCTATATCAGGATATTGCTTCTCGAACAAGCTCTCTATTTTTTTGTAATACATATCCGCATCGGGTATATACGGATACAGGCAGGCTTTCAGTTCCCGTTTTTGGGCATCCGCATGGACTGCCGGAAGCAATGCCAGCAGGATAAGCAGAATGCCGCATTTTATGATGGATAATGTTCTCATGTCAATTTGTTTTTAATTGGTAATTGCTATTTATTGTTTTTTTGACAAGGCTTGCATCAGCTTTCTCATCTCTTCCACGGCAACCGATGCTTCAAGGTCTGCATTTGCCGGTTCGGATTTCTTCTCTTCGCACTTGTCGCCGGTAACGATGCCGTTGGCGAAGATGCGGTCTGGTGTTTCCAATAGCAGGTTAAACACTCTTCTCTCTGCATTTTCCATCAACAGCCAGTCGATGTATTCCAGACTTCCGTCCTCCATGCGGATGAGGTCGGCGGCATTCAATTCTTCTACCCGGACCTGTCCCCGTTTCGTTTCCACCGGATGCGACGGAGTAAGGTAAAGCTCCTTGCCGCTTTCCGTCCTGATGACTACAAGCATATCCACTTGGCTGGTGAAGATGTCCATGACGCGGACAAAAGGCACGGACTGGCCCCGCAGCATATCACCCGGACGGATGGCCTCGATAGCCATTTTAGAGCCGTCCGCCATGCGTACAAACGTGCCTTCGGCAAGGCATCCCCAACACCAGTCAATGTATTCTATCGTGATGAAGTTTCCCACCAGTCCGGAAGTATCTCCGCTGGCGATGGTCACCCGCTTATCCCCGGTCGATGTCTTGAAATCAAAAACGGCTTCCATCGTCAGGTAATTGGTACATCCGATAGAGTCCATGGGAATATAGGAACCCCAATCTTCAAGAAATTCCCAAGAGACCTTGTTCCCCTCAAACGTCCATTTGCACTTGTCATGTGCCATATCCATGTAGGATGCCTGTATCTCGCATTTTGCATCTCTCCCTTTCACCGTGAGGGTTACTTCAGGGACAGTAGGATAAAGGCTGCTTGTTTCCTTGAAGGTGATATTACCTTTCATGGGCAGGAAGAAAGGCACCATGGACTGGTTGGCAGACTGATGGGCATTATAGTGCGTCTTGATGTTATAAGTATAGTCGGACTTGCCTTGCCCTTGCCAGCAAGAACTGTTGTTTTCAATGGAAACGTTTATACAATCGTGTTTTTCTTTGGACTTGCGGGAAGGGTCTTGGATGTCGTATTTCTCTATCACACTGTTTCCCTCCAGCAATTCGCCTGCGACAACTGCTTGTATCTGTTTGTCTTTGTTGACTGAAATTAGCGTGGTGTAAAGTGCCACCTTGGCAGGATTATGGCTTGTGGGAATATCCACGGCAGCTTCCATGCAGCGGAGATTTTTAAACATCACCACATTTGCACCTACTTGCTTTCCGGTGGAAGTGTCTATGGCTTCCATATTCACGACACTACAAACCGGAGTTTCCTTGAGGTCTATCCGGGAAACATACGAAACCACTCCGTCTGCCTCTTTCGTGAAGCTGAACATTTTGTTTTCCGCCGTGAAATCCTTGCCGATGGGGAGTTCCGTCACCACACCATTGGCGGCAGCCTTCAACGTGTCGGTCCAATGCTTCTGCAATGTCGGATATTTTCCCAAATCCTCCATCGTGACGAATTTCTGCTGCAACAGGTAACGGTCGTCCTCGTTGCACAAGTTCAGCGGGCGGAGGATGCTGTTGCTGCTGCCCCCGCTCTTGCCTTTCAGGCATTTCACGGACGAACAGCCCACGGGGTAGAAATCCGCACCGATTTTAATGCCGGTCGTGAAACGGATTATAGCCTCTCCCTGTATCTCGCCGGTTACAGAAGATTCAACTTTGATTACCCCGTTTTTGCCCGGTGTGACTTCTATCCCTTCAAACTCCTTTGATATGCCGCCTTTCTCCATGTTGAAAACCTTCTTATCGAAGAACGGGCTGGTACAGACAAATGAAGTACCTACAGGAAAGGCATTGCTGACATCAATACGAAAAGTGTACTTGCGTGCCTGTTCCGGCTGGAAGAAGCGGAAATTCCATACTGTCTTATTTCCCAACATGAACTCCATACTTCTGGTTTCGGGTATCCTCATGCAGACGCATGGATTCTCACGCACCCAGTAGGCGAAGTCTGCATGGTCTGTAAAGTCCGGCAATCCGGTCACCGGGTCACCGGCACTATCAGAGGCTATGGCAAGAAGCATACGGCTGTCCGACTTCTCCGTGGGAAAAAGGAATGGCGTTTCCGTAATGCCATAATCACCGGGGCTTACCTCGGACAGGCAAACACTATCAGCATTGCTTTCTGTTTTCAGCTTGTGTGCAGACCATTGCTTCGGTTTTGTAAACCAATCCGGTGTGATTGCATACAGATGGATGTAGGCAGTCTGCTCTGATGTGGAAATGTTTTTCGTCCGCACATAAACCAACACATTGCCTCCTTGCGGTGGTAGTGGCTGGGAAACATCATGCAGGTACGACCAGCTTAAAAAACCGATGGGGTCTTCCATGTGGTCATGTACGATGACATCCGGAGACCAGAAATAGGATTGCGGGTATAAACTTCCTCCCGTATCCTTCAGTTCATCTCTAAGTAAAATCAAGTTGTTCAACATAATTTATCTTTTTATTTGCCAAAGGCAATTGTTTGTCACAAAACCACTTTATTCTTTATCATATATGGGATGAACGGGATTATCCCAGCGGATTCTCCTCCTGGTCCTCATCGGAGCCGCCTTCCGGCAAAGAGTCCTCAGTGTCGGGCGAAAGCTCTATCCATTCCAGCTCGTCGCTGTCAACGAGGGCACGGGTGTAGGTGCCGTTGCTCAGTCGGGTACGTTCGGGGATGAACTCCACACGCACGGCTTCCACCTGTTTGTCAAAGTCGAAATCCTTGAGGTCCTTCACGCCATGAGTGCTGAGCACGTAGCGGAAGTAACCGAGTCCCCTGATATGGACGCTCTTGCCCTGCGCCATGCGAGTGTGCATCACGCCTGCGATGTCGCCCAGCACGGCTTGAACGTCGGAGTTACTTACTGTGGAGATTTTCGACAAATCTTTGGCGATGGTCTCCGTTTCTATGGGCTTGCCCTGCACAAGTGCTTGGGGGTAATAAACCGCATTCTTCTTGTTGAATGATTTTTTCCAGAATGGCATAAGCAATCGTTCTAATTTTGTTAATTATTTTACTTCTTATTGCTCGTTTCCTCAAAGAGGTGTTACAGATAGCTGTAGAGGAGGTGCTACTTTGAGGAGGTCAAGGTAGTACATCGAGCGTGTCAATGTACTACTTCGAGCGTGTCAAAGTACTACCTTTACAAGGTCAAGGCAGCGGCTTGTCTGGGGAAATGATTGATTTTCTCATCTTTGTCTGATATTATTATTCCATTTCAGCATTGCCGTTACCACCGGAAACGTTTGTCCATCCCTCAATTTTGCATCCGCTCACTGTCAGGCCGGTCTTCTTCATGGTAATGGTATAGGTATAAGAAGTTCCGGCAGCAAGTGCTGGCTGGATATCATTTTTATTGACATAGGTCTGCCCACCGATAGTGGCACTGAATGTCAATGGACTCGATAAGCTTTGCGGATAGAGAATCATGGTGTAAGTACGGGTCTTACCTGTGTTATCGTCCTTTTTGACATTGTCGGTAATCGTCCAGTTACTTTCTGCCATTGCCGTTGTTGAAACTGCGGCTGTTCCATCCGTAACCTTGAATGTACCCTCATGCTTCAATCCGCCCAGTTTATAAACTGCGTTAAACACTTGATCGGCAGTAAATCCGTCCGTAGCCGAAGTATTCAACACAAGTATCAGACGTGACATTTTGTGCTTGAACTGATAGTCGTGGGTAACATCCACTTTTTTGAACTCGACCGTGGCACTGCTTCTTGAAGCCGTTGCACCACTGGCAAAGAGGTAATCGAATGCTTCCTGCTTCTCAACGGTGGATTGGTCTTTCGTATCGCCTCCGGTAACGGTTCCGTCTGTTCCGGGCAATGTGGCGGCATCATCAGATGACTGGTACGGGCTGTAGGCGGCGAAAGTCACAGTCTCACTGGCGTCCTGAAAGAAGATGCCTCCCGATGCCGCCGTAAAAATTCCGGTTGTTCCACCACTTTCTACTGTGTATTTTACATTCTTGTAAAGGGTTGCCATCGTGCTGGTGGGTGCATTCGTCACCATCACTCCAATGGTGTTTCCCGCTGACCAGGAGTCGTCAACGGCACGGGTCACGGGACCGTCAATTCCTGCCGTAATCCGTGCTTCCACCGGGCCATTGTTCACTTCGTTCTCATCGTTGCTGCAAGCTGCCAATAGTGTGGCGGCGGTTGCAATTAGTAAATACTTTGATTTCATTATGGTCTATTTTTTTATTTGTCATTAAATGGGTTCGTTCTTTGCTTAGTTGGCGTCCACTTGTCCGCCATTTTCTGCATTCCAAGGGTCTATCTGTCCGGTTACTTCCACGCCCGTGCGGTTCAGCTTTACGGTGTAGGTATATTTGCTTCCGGCTGTGAGTGCCTTGCCCATGTTCCAGATGAAGGGAACATCGCGACCATTGTTCAAGTCGAATTCAAAGGTGCGGTCGGTAGCGACATCGGGCAGCAAGATGGCTTCGTAAACGTATGCGTCAGCTTGCTTAAAGAGGGTGATGTCGGCAGTGTTTGCGGCATCAGCTTTCAGTGCGCCTGCGGTGAGGTCGAAGGTGGCGGTGGTGTTCTGTGCATTCACCTTTACTGTCAGTCTGTTCATCTCATCAGCACTGACTCCTGCACCTGGCTCTACGGTCAGTATTACCTTACACAGCTGGTGCTTGAAACCGAGGGTGATGGCCTTGTCCGTCTTCTTTTTCCCTTTTACGTCATTGGAGTACAGCAGGTCGAGGGCTTCCTGGTTGGTCTGTGTGGCTAAGTTGACGACGTAGAGGTAATGCGTTGTCGTTTCCTCTTTTATAAGGTTCCCCTGCGGAGAGTAGGCACAGAAATCCACCTCACTGTTATCCATTGGATAGTAGATGGTGATGCCGCCGGGTTTGAAAGTTCCGGCAGCGGTTGCATCCACCACGTAGCGGATGTTTTCCGCTCCTTCGCTGATTTGCTCCGGCACTAACGATTGTCCGGCTTTCACCATAAAGATGCCAATGGCATCCGTTGCCGACCAGGCCTGGTCGATGGCACGGCTTTCCGTCACTCCCACGGAGGCACGGAACTCTACGGGCACGGGCTGTCCGTCCGCCCTGTCAGCAGGCTCATATTCGTTCTCACTGCAAGCGGCAAGTGCAAGTGCCGCGATTGCAGGAATCATATAATTCTTCATTGACTTATAGTTGTTGTTATTCTTCATCTTTATTCATTTTTATTCGGCACTGCCGGGCTCGCCTCCGCCGTTGCCTTGGTTCCAGTCGCTGATGCTGGCAGTTACGTCAAGACCGGTGCGGTTGATGGTGATGTTATAGATGTTCTTCTCTCCGGCATTGAAGCTCTTCTCGTTGGGGATGTCCCAATAGAACATCTCACCGGTGGAGAGGGTGAACATAAGTTGCCGTCCCGTTGTGAGGCTTTTGTGCGTCAGGTCGTCCGGGAAGAGGATGGCTTCGGCAAACTTGCCGTCCGCCTTGGTCAGCAGGGTGATGGTGGCAGATGCTTCATCGAAGCCGATCCCGTCAATGTCGGGGTCATAGAGGGCAGTTTTCCACTGCTTGGTGATTTCCACTTTCAGGCCTGCCAGCTCGTCAGTGCCGACGCCATTGCCGCCGATGATATTCAGCACCAGTTTAGTCAGTCGGTGGCTGAAGTTCAGTTTGACTACCGGCTGGTTCTTGTTATAGGTTGTTCCGCCCGGCTCCGTGTTGCTCTTTGCATGGGCGGTCATCAGGTCGAGGGCGGCTTGCGAGCTTTGGTCGGTCAGGTCGGCTGTCCACTTCTCCGCCACGTCCTCATAAGGGTACCATGCACGGAAGTCCACATTGCTGCCGTCTATGGGGAAGTAGATGACGGTGCCGAACGGGGCGAACTTTCCGTCTCCCGCTTCTGTCTGGTAGGGGATGTTTTCCACTCCTTCCAGAACGGTTTCTGTTTCTGCTCCTGTTTTCAGCATATAGATGCCTATCCGGTCGTTTTTGTCCCACTCCGTGTCGTGGGCACGGGTCTGCACATGGATGCCGCCTGTCACTTGCAGGGCTACGCGTCCGTCTGCCGGTGCGTCCGTCCCTTCATTGTCGTTGGTGCAGCCTGCCGTCAGTATAAGGGCGGCTGCCATTCCCCATAAGGAGATTCCTTGCCTCAGTCTTTCATTCATATTGTCTTGCTCTTTTAATTTTTAATTTCTATTTTTTAGTATCTTCAATGTATCTCTATCTGCCCGTTGTCCACCACCGCCCAGTCGCTGATGGAGGCGGTGAAACTGCCTTCGGCGGGAAGTTCCAGCGTGGCGTCCAGCGTCAGGGGTTCCATGTCCGTTCCGCCGAAGTTTTTCAGCATTTCAGTCAGGTCTGTACGGATGGTCTGCACGCTTCCGTCCGTCAGCGTGATGACGAGCGTCAGCATCTGCCGTTCTTCCGTCACGATGCCCATCAGCCGCAAGGTGGCAACCAGTGCCGGTTCTCCG
>ULMJ01003642.1_pt1 | contig 48455 bp, 28 predicted proteins | sample 1951641 | NCBI WGS metagenome assembly ULMJ01 (sample SAMEA4835550, study PRJEB28245) | human gut metagenome | biome: gut microbiome; material: fecal sample | place: Denmark | collected 2008 | reverse complement strand
AAATATCAAGGAGAGACTTTTTAGTCAGCCCCCGAACCAGATACGGACCGGACCCGGTCTTGATAAGATGATATCCTACTCAACGAAAAAAAGAAAAAGAAGTAAATTATACCTCTGTAGGGGACTTCCCGAAGTACTTTTTAAACACTGTACTAAAGTAACTGATACTAGAATAACCACAAAGTTCGCTAACTTCCGTAATAGTGTGTTTACGTGATTGTAATAACTCTAACGCCCGATTTAATCGAATTGATTTAATGAAGTCGGTAGGTGACAGACCTGTCAACGCCTTTATCTTCTTATATAGAAGTGAAGAACTCACATGCATTTCCATAGCAAAACTTTCTTTATCAAAATTCAAGTTCTGTATATTACTATGAATAATCCCAACTGCTTTCTTCACAAAGAGATCATTGAGTTCATTGGATAGAATAACCTGTTTAGAGTCATTTTCTTGCTTATCCAACTTCAATGCTTTTTCTCTGACGATTTCCCTGTTCCGCACAAGCGACTTCATGCGCTGTTCTAGAAGAGAAACATCAAAAGGTTTTGTGATATAATCCTCTGCTCCTAAACCCAGACCTTCCAATTGATCGCTTTTATCGCAAAGTGAAGTTAACAAGATCACCGGAATATGTGAAGTTTCAAAAGTTGATTTAATCAATTTGCATAATTCAAAGCCATCCATGCCGGGCATCATTACATCAGAAATAATTAGCTCAGGAGATTCTTTCTGCAATAATTCCCATGCTTCAACTCCATCCTTAGCTTCTAATACACTATATTGATCCTCAAAAGAACACTTCAGGAAGTTGCGCAGATCTTTATTATCATCAACTATTAATATGGATTTTTTCTTTTCAGCTTGTTCATCTTCCTTTGTATTATTGGACTGATGCTCCGGACAGTCTTCAAATACAGCATTTTCTATATTCTCATGCTCAATTAGTCCGCTTTCTGCTTCCTCTTTATAAGGAATGGTTATTTTAAATGAAGATCCTTCATTCTCTTTACTATTCAGAGAAACCTCTCCACCATGCATTATAACATAGCTCTTTACCAGCAACAAACCTATCCCGGAACCTACCATACGGGAATTAATCTTATTATCCCCTCTATAAAACTCCTTGAATAGCTTCTTTTGAGCATTATCCGAAATACCTAATCCATAGTCTTTTACTTCTAAATTCCAATATTCTTCACCACAGTCAAGTATAAGTTCTACCTTACCATTGGCATGAGAATATTTTATAGCATTAGAAATCAGGTTATCAACTACTTTTTCGATTTTCAATTCATCAACCGCTGACATGTAGGATTCTTTATTAGAAGAAAATTCTAATATGATATTCCTTTTTCCGGCTGTCGATTTAAACATTGTTTTCCGTCTATATACTAAATTGACGATATCCGTCATCACCAAGAACAGTTGGCCTTTCCCCATATCAACCTTTTGAAAATCCAATAACTGAGTGGCAACATTAGATAAACGCTCGGACTGTTCTGTAGCCAGATTCAGATAATAATGCCCTTTCTCCGACAATTCTTTTTCTTTATTCAACTCCTGAATAGGTGCATTTATCAATGTAATCGATGTACGCAGATCATGGGCTGTATTTGTAAAAAAGCGAATTTTATCCTCTGCATGGCGCTGCTTCAAACGGTTTATATAGAATTTCAGTACAAAAGATATAATACTTATTATTATGATAGATATAATTAAACGGAACCACCATGTCTGCCAGTAAAGAGGAATAATGTGTATATCCAATGTACGTTCATCAACTACTTGAGAAAGTGAATTATCGTACATTCTGATTCTCAATTTAAAATCCCCGTTTGGAATATTAGTATAGGTTATGATCTGCTGATTGGATGGATGAGACCAATCTGTATCGAGCCCTTCCATTTTCCATGAAAACTTAATTTCTTTAGAAGAAACGCCAATAGGTAGTATCTCAAGTGCCAAGGTATTCTGGTCATACCTGAATGTGAGTTTCTTTTGTTCATTTACAGGTATTTCATGCAATAAGTCAGGATCTTCTTTAATAGAACGACCGGAAATATTGATATTCTGGAAAAATATTCGCCCATTAAGCTGAGAGCTATATAATTTATTGGGATCAAACATCACTGCTCCATTATTTGTACCCCACATTAATTCTCCGTTGTTTAATTTACAACCAGCATTTATATTAAACGAAACGCTGGAAAGAGCCAAAGTAGAATAATAAGTATGTACGGTACTATCAGCGGGATTATATCGGCATAATCCACTTTCGGTTCCTAACCATAAATAACCATTATCATACATGACACTATTTATATAATTAGAAGGGAGTCCTGATTCTGTAGTGATTTTCTGAATTTTACGAGTTTCATAATTACAATGTAAAAGACCATCGCCACAGGTTCCTACCCAAATATCATTACCCAGTACTAAAACATCTTGTGCAAGACATTCACCCAAATAACTGATCTTTTCAGTTTCCTTGTCCAACAAAAGCAGTCCGTATGTACAAGCCAGTAATATTTTACCTGGAGATAATTCCATAAATGTACGAACAGGTTGTGCTACATATGAGCGGAAACGTTTTTCTTTTGTCAAATAGCAAATCACATCCTGAATTCCTCCAATCCAGATATCACCTTCACTATCCTTATATATATTCATTATAAACTTACCATTAGACTTCAAATCGGCAGAATATTGAGGATAATGCGCCAATTCCCTGCCCGTATTTCGATCTAACACATAAAATCCCGAAGAAAAAGATCCAGCCCAGATATTACCTTCGTTATCTTCACACAAAGCCAGAAACACTTGAGCTTGTTCTTGCTTATTTTGATAGTAAACGTCCCATTCATTAGCAGTTACCCGCCATCTGCTTATACCATTATTAGTGGCAAACCATATATCACCCTTGCTGTCTTCTAATATCTTATTTACATTGTCATTCCCTAAAGAATTGGCATTATTCACCTGATGGGTAATTTGATTGATTAAGGGAGATTTACGATCAAAAAAAGAAAGCCCACCTGTATATGTAGCGACCCAAACTCTCTTATCACCATCGCAAAATATATCATAAACCCCATCACCACGAAGAGATGACGGATTATCAACATCTTCCTTAAAAATATTCAAAACAGATTTCTTATATTTATCCAGTTCCCATACTCCTTGCCCATCAATTCCAATAAATAGTGTTGAATCGGAACCTTGTTCTATAACTTCAATAGGCTGTTTGGGAAAGTTCCTTATAGGAAATGATAACAACTGATTCCTCTTCATATCATAACAAAATAGTCCATTAGTAGAAGTACCTATCCACAAAATGTTCATTCTTTCATCATAAAAAGTATTATTGATTTGAAGGGAGCCATTAATCTCATACAGGTTTTTACGTTCCAGTGTGTTGATATCCAATAAATCAATATAATCCCGGGTAGCAACAAACAAATGAGTTTCATTATAAAACTCTATAGATTGCATGTGTTTATCTTGTTTATCTATTTTTTCAAACTTCCCATCTTTATATCTACACAAACCAACAGATGTAGGTATCCACAAGGTTTGCTGATTATCAATAACAATTTTGCCAATACTCAAAAAGTTATTATTCAATGTAACCCTAAGATCGAAAAGTAAATCAAATCTATCATATACCTCATTATAACGAAACAATTGTCCATTATTTGCATAGGCGATTAAAAGTGAAGCATTGTATGTGAGCCTGACTGTCAGAATATTTGCGGTCTTATAAGGTAATGAATAGATTCGATAGTCACTTTCCGTTACTCTCAATACTCCTGTTTTTGATGATGACCAAATAAAGCCATTCCCATCTTTACAAACAGAAGCCATTTCTCTCATAGAAACTCCATATATAGAATTGATATTATAAAATTTGACATCTGAAGAATATACATTCAGAATCCAAATAAAAAGGAATGATATGATTAGTCGTGATTTCATAGAATCAATGGTTAATGACTGCAAATATAGCATATTTAGTCAAGAGTATACTAAATAGTAAGACTTTTCATTGCGAGTTTTACAACGAAAAATATAAAATGTAAAGCATATATGTTATATGTGCATTATTTTGTCTAATTTTGCACCTCGTTTTTTAAATTATTCAGATATAAGTAATGAAGGCGTTCGAATTCAAACCAAAGCTATATACAGCTTTGAAAAACTACTCGAAAGAATTATTCATGGCAGACCTGATGGCCGGTATCATTGTGGGTATCGTTGCTCTTCCGCTTGCCATTGCGTTTGGTATTGCATCCGGTGTATCACCCGAAAAAGGTATTATCACAGCTATCATTGCCGGATTCATCATCTCCATGTTGGGAGGTAGTAAAGTTCAGATAGGAGGTCCGACGGGAGCTTTTATCGTTATCATTTATGGTATCATCCAGCAATATGGAGAGGCAGGATTGATTGTTGCTACACTGATGGCAGGAGTTATTCTTATCCTCTTAGGGGTATTCAAGTTGGGAGCTGTTATTAAGTTCATCCCCTATCCTATTATCGTAGGGTTCACCAGCGGTATTGCCGTCACCATTTTTACAACACAAATTGCCGATATCTTCGGGCTGAATTTCGGTGGAGAGAAGGTGCCGGGAGATTTCGTCGGGAAATGGATGATTTATTTCCAGCATTTCGACACCATTAATTGGTGGAATACCATTGTCAGCATTGTCAGTATTGCAATTATTGCCATAACACCGAAGTTCTCGAAAAAGATACCCGGTTCGCTGATTGCCATTATTGTAGTGACGGTAGCGGTGTATCTGATGAAGACATACGGTGGTATTACTTGTATCGATACTATTGGCGACCGTTTCAGCATCAAAGCCGAACTTCCTGATGCAGTGATGCCTTCCTTAAATTGGGAAGCCATTAAAAATCTATTTCCTGTTGCCATTACCATTGCCGTATTGGGAGCTATTGAGTCATTGCTTTCTGCTACGGTAGCGGATGGTGTCATTGGCGACAAACATGATTCCAATACGGAATTGATTGCACAAGGAGCGGCCAATTTGGTTACACCTTTATTCGGCGGTATTCCTGCTACAGGTGCTATTGCACGCACGATGGCAAATATCAATAACGGTGGTAAGACGCCCGTGGCCGGTATGGTTCATGCAGTTGTGTTGTTACTTATCCTTCTGTTCCTTATGCCACTGGCACAATATATTCCAATGGCGTGTCTGGCAGGTGTATTGGTGATTGTCTCTTACAATATGAGCGGCTGGCGCACATTCAAGGCGTTACTGAAGAACCCGAAATCAGATGTGACCGTTCTGTTAATTACTTTCTTCCTGACAGTTATCTTCGATTTGACGATTGCCATTGAAGTTGGCCTGGTCATTGCTTGTGTACTCTTTATGCACCGTGTAATGGAAACTACCGAAATCTCTGTTATCAAAGATGAGATAAATTTGAATGCCGAATCAGATATTCAGGTAAATGAAGAAAATCTGATTATCCCGGAAGGGGTGGAAGTATACGAAATCAATGGTCCGTACTTTTTCGGCATGGCTACCAAGTTCGAAGAAATCATGTCCAGACTGGGCGACCGCCCCAAAGTACGCATTATCCGTATGAGGAAGGTGCCTTTCATTGATTCCACAGGTATTCACAACCTGACAAGCCTTTGTCAGATGGCTCAACGTGAGAAAACGACAATCGTACTTTCCGGAGTAAATGAGAAGGTGCACAAGGTATTGGAAAAGTCCGGTTTCTATGAGCTTTTGGGCGAAAAGAATATTTGTCCGAATATCAATGTAGCGCTGGAAAGGGCAAAGGAATTGATTGAATGAATGAGTGTATCAAAATAAAGATTAGCACACAAATTACCCGAATTACACAAATAAGGCGGTTTTTATACTTCTGATAATCAGAATTTATCTGGTTTATTATTTGTGTAATTCGGGTAATTTGCGTGCTTTTTTTCAGTTTTAATACATCATCCTCTTATCCATGCTCCGGTAATTTCCGCAACATAAATATGGTGCAAGCCGCCGTGAGCACCACCATACCATTGTTTGCATATAGCAGGATCTATGAAGCAATCTTCTTTCATCACATCCGTATAGAGCTTGCGGCATTCCAAGCTAAGGCGTCCCTGTTCAAAAAGAATATTTCCTTTCTCCGTAACAAGAGGTTTCAGCCCTGTTGCTTTCACCTTGTCTACTTCCCTACCCGACTTGCTTCCACAAATCTTATGAATAGCTTTGTTTTCTTCTCCCAGGAAAGAAAGTGTGAAGTACTCACTCCGTTCTATAAATTCAAATGTATAACGTTCCGGACGGATAAAAACATAAACCACCGGTTTATTCCACAGGAAGCCTATGCCGCCCCAACTGGCAGTCATAGTATTAAAACTCTCCTTTGTACCTGCCGTCACCAGCATCCATTCTTTACCGATAATCTCAAAAAAGTTGTCTGAAAGGTCTTTAATTGCAATAGGTTTCATATTACTACACTCATTTAATAATTGCTATATACTATTTTTTTAGTAGGAAACACTTACCGGAATATCCGTTTTTTTAATTAAAGCCGCAATACGGTCCAGTTCCTCATGAGTGGCTTTGCACAAATCATGATCAGGTGTTTCACGGTCGATGGTATAAATCATCACCTGACGGGGCTTTATTTCTTTCACAGCTTCCAGCCAGGGAAGCACATATTTATCTGAAATATTATCCACATCTTTTCCCTGATAACTGCCTTTCATAAACATAGTCTGAATGATGCAATTACCTTTAAAGGCTTTCATGTGTTCAATGATTTCAGATACCGAATAATGTGCATTAGGACGATCTACAGTACGAATGTATTCCTCATCTACCGTATCGAGTTTCAGAATATTGTTATCTATTTTATTCAATGCATCGAATACTGCGGGACGATAAATAAAAGTAGAATTACTCAATACGCTGACTTTGGCATTCGGAAAATACTTATCGCGAAGCATCAACGTATCTTCTATGATTTCAGGGAAATGCGGATGAGCCGTCGGTTCACCATTTCCGGCAAAGGTAAGCACATCGGGTTTGGGTCCGTTTTGCTGCATATCCAGAAGTCTGGCTTCAAGGGCAGTGCGAACTTCCTCACGGGTGGGAAGCGGCTTTTTGGCACGATGGTCGGCATTGAAGCCACATTCGCAATAAATACAGTCGAAAGAACACACTTTACCATCTTCCGGTAATAAGTTAATCCCTAAAGAAACTCCCAAACGGCGGGAATGAACAGGACCGAAGATGGGAGACGGATAAATAACAGTCATAATTCTCAAGGTTTATAACGGCAAAGTTAACTAAATCTTTATACGAAGCTGCATCTGCAAGTCAGCTTTTTTATTTCCTTTTATCAGATCATTACCCGAACCAATGGTTTCACGGTCCTGATAGATAGTTTGTCCGAACTTAACAAGAAGCATAAAAGCTTTGTTCATATCGTAACGGGCACAAGCTGAAAAGCGAAATCCCTGCCCGTAGAAAGACGGAGTATAAAAGGTGTAAAGCAATCCCTTTTCGGAAGCATAGACGCGGGAATCGTAATCGTCCGTATGGAAATAAGTACCTTGTAAATAGAGCTTTAACGGAAATGGAAAAGCGTAAGAACAGGATTGGGTAAACTGGTAGCCCTGACTCCCCTTCCGCCCTCGGGAATGAAAATGATTGTAATCCACTGTTGTTCGTAACTGAAGGTTATCCGGTGAATAAGTCAGCCGATAACGAAAACGATGATGATAGGTAGGAAGGATGACTTTCCCGTTTGTACCCGCTACGTCTCTTTCTTTCCGTTTATAGCGATAATTGATGTACATGAATAAATTCCGTTTGGGAGAATAGAGAGACTGAAACAGGGCATCTACTCCCTGGGACGGTTTACTGATACGGTATTTCCACCAGGGAAAGGAGAATAAATCCAGTGAAGCAAAGAATCTCCAATGGGCAAAGGGGACTGCTTCGGCAGCCAGATACCAACCGTTTTCATTCTGCGGCGTACTGCTTTCACCAAAGGAACGGGCAAACATAGCCCAATAATCGTGGGTATAATATCTATGAACAATTGATAGTTGATAACCGGTTAATATACTATATTTCAATTGATTTAGCAGTGCATAACCTTGCTTTCCCATAGCTGCTTCACCCGTCAGAGTAAAGCGATTCAAGCGGTATTTATAATCTATGCCTGCATTATAGAAGTTATTTCCCTGTATATTATACTTGGCATAGGTTCGTAACTCCGGTTGATAAGTATAGCTGAAAAAGTAGTAAATCCCTGTTAATCCTACTTTTAGGTTGTTCATTTCGTAGTTAATATTACCGCCCATCAGTTGTAAAGCAAAAGCGTTCATCTTTTCCGCTTCTTTCTCCGTACGATGCAGCCCGGTCTTATAAATGGAGGTAATTTCACCTTGTTCCACCACCCCATCCATGGAACGATGGGAATAGAAACCGGATATTTGAAACGCAGGGATAATCTCCACTGTTACCGCAACTCCCCGGAAATAGTTATATTCATCGGTGGAACTGTGTTTCCGGATACCACTACTACGATTATCAACCGTCGAAAGTGAATAAGTCTTTCCCAAACGGAAATCCGTACTAACTACCAGTCCTTGGCCGAAACTCAGTTTGTAATTGCCTACGGCCAACGTTTTTAACCTACCCAGATTATGGAGTAGAAAATAAATGGAATAGTAATCATATCCCTTCCTGTTGTGCAAGGCAAAAAGAGGTTCTCCGGCATCCTTTTCTGCCGTGACTCCCATCTGCAAATAGTCTCCATACCGATAACCATATCTCAGAGAATGGTACATCGAAGGTCCCAGATAATTCTTCCGATACCCTTTGCGGGTGTAGAAAGGTACATCCAAGCGGGTTAATATTTCCTGTTTACCATATTTCAACAGACTTTTCAACCGGGGGAAACCTTTCTTTTCAGTAACAGGAATTACACAAACGAAGGGTAACAGCAAATCAATGGTACGTTTATCCATTTCCTTCACCAGTTGCAGCTCATAGATGGTTTGCATCTGCCCATGTATGTATACATAGGCTAGAATATTTTCAATCTGAATATCCGTAAGGAAAGGAAATTGTTCCAATTCGCGTTTAGTGGTGACATTGATATTAACAGGTTCTTTCAGACGGTTGGAAAGTTCTTCGAGTTCATCTTCCCAGTTCTTTTCTTCTTCATCCATAGAGAGTTGCTCCATGTTTTCTTCCCAAAGGGACACACTTGTATTTTGAGCTTCAAGTACAGGAGTTATCAACAGCATACTTAGAAAAACTCCCGACTTGAGTAATTTCATTCGTGTAAATAAGTTTAATAGGCACGAAATTACCATAAATAAGTTAACAAGGCAAGGAAAACATCAACAATCGGATAAAATATGAAGATAAACACTTAATTTTGTAGCATGAACGCGCGACTTAACATATTAATAATAACTGTGTTTCTTCTGTTCGGTACCTCCCTCTGCCAGGCGCAGGAAACGAAGACGGAAGGATACCTGGTTCCTATGTGCGTTTACGAAGGCGATACCATTCCTTATGTAAAAATACCCATCGTTTATATTTTCAAACCCCTGAAATTCAAAAACAAGAAGCAACAAAACGAATACAACAGGCTGGTATATAACGTAAAGAAAGTATTGCCCATTTCCAAAGAAATTAACCGGGCGATTATTGAAACCTACGAGTACATGATAACTTTGCCCGATGAGAAGAGTCGCCAGAAACACATGAAGGCGGTAGAGAAAAGCTTGAAAGAACAATATACTCCACGTATGAAAAAGCTCTCTTTTTCTCAAGGTAAACTGTTGATAAAGTTAGTGGACCGCCAAACCAACTCTACAGGCTATGAATTGGTAAAAGCCTTCATGGGACCTTTCAAAGCTGGTTTCTACCAGACTTTTGCTGCGCTGTTCGGCGCCAGTCTGAAAAAGCAATACGATCCTACGGGAGATGATGCGCTTACCGAACGGGTTATTTTATTAGTGGAAAGCGGACAGTTATAAAGATAGTATAACTTATCATTTACTTCATTTCAAAATAGATTATTAGTAATAACTTGTTTATTATCTGTTGATAGCTTGTTAAGAACCTGTTATCAATAAAACTTATTATCAGAATAAAACAATGTATTTCAGCCTATTAAAGTTGTTTATAACTTATATGAACAGTTGTTTATTTCTCTATTGATAAAGGCACAGCAATGCCTGTTTGAACAGTGTTCTCACAACTTATCAACAGCCTGTTATTTCAGTTTCTTAAATAAATCCCAGATAACAATACCTGCCGTTACAGATACGTTCAACGAATGTTTGGTGCCATATTGAGGTATTTCAATGCACCCGTCAGAATGGTCAATAACTTCCTGCTGAACCCCTTTCACTTCATTTCCCATCACCACAGCATACTTCCCGGCCTTATCCAGCACCAGCTCATCCAGCATAATGCTACCTTCCGCCTGTTCTACCGAATAAACCATATATCCCTCTTTTTTGAGGTTATCAACCGCTTCAACACAGTTATCAACATACTTCCAGTCCACAGTGAATTCGGCTCCTAAAGCCGTTTTATGCATTTCAGGATGGGGTGGAGTAGCTGTAATGCCACACAAATAAATACATTCTACCCTGAAAGCATCCGAAGTACGGAACACGGAACCTATGTTATGAAGACTGCGGATATTATCCAATACTACCACCAAAGGCAGCTTTTCAGCTTCCTTGAACTCCTCTACACTAATACGGTTCAGTTCGGTTATCTTTAGTTTACGCATAACACTATATATTCAGCACAGTTTATCTATTATATACACTTCCCGTTGCAAAGATACTTCTTTCCGTTCACATCCCTGTTAATAACCGTTTAAAAGCTGTCAAAACAGGCGGGAAAGAAATTAAAAAATAATCCTTGCAATATTCAAAACAACGTATATGTACCCACCGGAATGAACATTCCAAAAAAGTTAAGGGAAACTTTCCGAGGTTATATAAACACATTTTTCAGCCCTATTACACCGGTTTATAACTATAAAGTTATTAACTTTGCACTTTATCAACAAGCTGTTAATGGAGTTTTGCAGAAGGCTTATTATCAAGAGATACATACCTTATTTACCCGTTGATAACGTACGAATAAAGTTTTATCTCATACTAATAACTTCTCCGGCAAGAAAAATCGTATTAACTTGTCGACACTATTAACAGGCTATCATCACCATCAAAGGATTTTTAAATTTAGAAAGAGAAATAAAAAATATAATTATGGATAATCTCATAGAAGCTATCAAGCAACTGAAAAAGGAAAAGAATGCGATTATTCTGGGGCACTACTACCAGAAGGGGGAAATACAAGACATAGCCGATTACGTCGGCGATAGTCTGGCATTGGCTCAATGGGCAGCCAAAACGGAAGCGGATATCATTGTGATGTGCGGTGTTCACTTTATGGGTGAAACGGCTAAGGTGCTTTGTCCGAATAAGAAAGTGCTGGTTCCTGATATGGCAGCCGGTTGTTCGTTGGCGGACAGTTGTCCGGCAGACAAGTTCAGTCAGTTTGTCAAAGAGCATCCCGGATATACGGTGATATCCTATGTGAATACAACGGCTGCCGTGAAAGCAGTGACGGATGTTGTGGTGACTTCCACCAATGCAAAGCAGATAGTGGAAAGCTTCCCCAAAGATGAGAAAATAATCTTTGGTCCGGACAGAAACCTGGGGAATTATATCAACTCTATCACCGGGCGCAATATGTTATTATGGGACGGCGCATGCCATGTACACGAACAATTCTCGGTTGAAAAGATTGTTGAATTAAAGGCTCAGTATCCCGATGCAGTGGTGTTGGCACATCCCGAATGTAAGAGTACGGTTCTGAAGTTGGCCGATGTGGTAGGTTCTACGGCAGCGCTGTTGAAATATGCGGTGAATCATCCCGAAAAGAAGTATATTGTTGCCACCGAATCGGGTATTCTTCATGAGATGCAGAAGAAATGTCCGCAGACAACGTTTATTCCGGCTCCTCCCAACGATAGTACGTGTGCTTGCAATGAGTGTAGCTTCATGAGATTAAATACGCTGGAAAAGCTTTATAATTGCTTGAGAAACGAATCACCGGAGATTATAGTAGATGCGGAGATTGCAGAGAAGGCGGTAAAGCCGATTAAGAGGATGCTGGAGATATCGGCAAAGTTGGGATTATAATCTCAAATCATACATACTTCTATTTAATATTCCATCTGTCATGCTTCGATTTCATTCGGCATGGCAGATGGAATATTTTTTTCCCGAATTTAGGTGTAGTTATCCTGAACCTGATGATTTATAATATACTGTTATATAGGTGTATATAGCAGTAGTGTAACGTACATTAATGTATTTGTTACATTTTTATTTAAAATGAGACCTCCTTAGAGATACATGCGACATGGATATGAATGTATAAAAAATCGAATCAATACATTTGCGGCGGGAGTGTGATTGGTATGCTATATGCCACATGGAAATGAATTTCCCTTCCCTTATATTAATCTTAAATAATTGAAAAGCTATGGAATGTATGTATGATGACAGTTAGGGAGCTATTGTGGTAATAGCTAATGATGGGAGAAAAAATACTATTAATTAATTCTTAAACTAATTATAATGAAAAATGTAACTAAGAAAATTCAGAAGATTCCTTTTCTGTTTATGCTTGTGCTTTTTACGTGTATATCAGCATCGGCACAAATTCAAGTCAAGGGTACTGTTGTCTCAGCTAATGATTCTGAGCCAATGATTGGTGTTGCTATTCTTGAAGAAGGAACCAACAACGGTTGTATTACCGATCTCAATGGTAATTATTCTATTCAGGTGAATAACAGTAATGCTACTCTTACCGTTTCTTTTATAGGCTACAAAACACAGACTGTTAAAGTCGACGGTCGTAGCATAATTAACTTTCGTTTGGAAGAAGATACAAAAATGCTTGATGAGGTTGTGGTTGTAGGTTATGGTGTTCAGCGCAAAAGTGACTTGACAGGCGCTGTTGCCTCTGTAAACTCTAAAGACCTTAAAGGTTTGGCTACAACCGATGCTGCTGCTGCTCTTCAGGGTAAAGCCGCAGGTATTCAAATATTGAACTCATCAGGCGCTCCGGGTAACGGTGCTGAAATCCGTGTACGTGGTTATTCTTCTAATTCTGGAAATATTGGTCCTCTCTTGATTGTAGATGGCTTGAAAGTTTCAAGCATCCAGTATCTTGATCCGAGCTTGATTGAGTCTATGGAAGTATTGAAAGATGCTGCTTCCGCAGCAATCTATGGTTCTGAAGCAGGTAATGGTGTAGTACTCATCACAACCAAAAATGGAGGAAACAAAGGTAGCGGTAAGATTACATATGATGCACGTTATACAATGAACCAACTTGGACATGTACCACAATTGCTGAATGCAGAAGAATTCAAGGACTGGATGGGCATGCAAGGATATAACGTCGAGGCTGCTATGTCGGATGCTATCCGCGACTATAATTGGAATCCAAATACAGATACAAATTGGTTTGATGAATTTATGGGTACTTCTTGGAGCAAACAGCACTCTTTTTCATTTCAGGGTGGTAACGACAAGGGGCAGTATTTTGCAAACCTCACATACGTTAATCAGGATGGTATCGTAAAAGGTAAAAACGACTACTATGAACGTTTAACTGCCCAGATCAATGCTGATTATAAAATAAAACCTTGGTTGCAGGTAGGTACCAATACTTCTATAGAGAAATGGCGTAGAGGCAGCGTATCAGAATATGGTTATGGTTCTGCTTTTGAAATGCTTCTTGTAATGGATCCTTTGACTCCTACACACTGGACAGACCGCAGCCAATATCTTGCTGCCACAGGTTCTACTTATGACGCAGTTCAGAATGGAACTTCTGATACAAATTATCGTTTCTATGGCGATGATAAAGGTATGTACGCTACTTCATACTTCAATACAGAACTTGCTGGTGGTACTCCATTTGCACAGCGCGATAAGAATGCTAATAATAAAAATGGCGGCATCAATGTACATAGTACATTCTTCGCAAACTTGACCCCATTTAAGGGCTTTACATTTACTTCTCGTTTTGGTACTCGCATTACTCAGGGTAATACTTACAGCTATGCAGAACCTTATTATGTCACCGGTCGTGTAAGTGATACCAAGTACTCTATCAGCCAGACTACAAGCACTGGTCTATACTATCAGTGGGAGAACTTTGCCAACTATATGACTTCAATTGGCAAGCACACCATTTCGGTAATGGCAGGTATGTCGTATATTCAGAGCGAAAGCAACGGTACGACAGCAGGTGCATCAGGTGAAGAATTGCTTTCTTCATACGAAGAAAATTTCCGTTACTTGGATTGTGTACTTGTATCAGATAAGGTTTCTCGTACATTCAGCGGAACACCAAGCAAGTCTTCAAGCATTTCATACTTTGGTCGCTTAGGATATACTTATGACAATCGCTATAGCTTACAAGCCAATTTCCGTGCTGACGCATTCGATACTTCAAAACTTCCGGCGGATAAACGTTGGGGATACTTCCCATCATTATCAGCAGGTTGGACACTCAGCAACGAGAAATTCTTTAAAGATTTAGTTCCTGATAACATTGTTTCATTTGCCAAGCTACGTGCCTCTTGGGGGCGTAACGGTAATATCAACGTACTTAACGGTTATAAATATTCTTCTTCTATTGCAACCGGCGGTCAGTGGTATCAATATGGTAATGGTACAACTGTTACAAATGGTTCTATGCCAAGCGGTTTGGCTAATCCTAACCTTACTTGGGAAACTTCTGACCAGTTGGACTTCGGGCTTGACTTACGTTTGTTCAATGATGCTTTGACAATAAGCATGGACTACTATAAAAAAACTACCAAAGACCTTCTTGTAGATGCTCCATGTTTGCCTGAGACAGGTGTATCTTCACAGATGATTAATGCAGGTGAGGTACAGAACAAAGGTTTTGAATTTGAAGCATCTTATAAAGGAAACATAGGTAAACTGAATTACTCAGTATCAGGTAATTTCGCAACATTGAAGAATGAAGTAACTTACCTTGATGATCGTATCACACGTATCTCGGGTGGAAGTATTTCAGGTGCAAACTCTACTATATACACTAACTTCGAACAAGGTATGCCGGTATGGTATATGCGTGGTTACAAATATGTAGGTAAGAATTCTGAAGGACAGCCTCTTTATCTCGACAAAGAAGGTAATGAGACATTAACTCCGGGTGATGAAGATCAATTCAATATCGGTAAAGGTATTCCTGATTTTACATACGGTATTACAATCAACCTTGAATACAAGGGTTTCGATTTCTCGGTATTCGGTACAGGTACAGTAGGAAATGATGTTTACTACGGTATGTATCGTACAGGCTACAACAATATCTCTAAGCATTTCTACGATGAAGCCAAGAAGGGGAATATGCCTAATCTTAACACAATTGCAGGTGATAAAATTTACTGGTCATCTTCTGCTCTTGTATTTGACGGATCATACTTCAAGATTAAGCAATTGCAGTTAGGATACACATTGCCAAAGTCTATCACAAAAAAGGTATTTATAGAGAACCTTCGTGCTTACGTGTCACTTGACGACTTCTTCACATTTACATCTTATCCGGGTCTTGACCCTGAAATTGCTTCAAGAAGTGGTAATAATGTAGGTCTTGATGCCGGTGCATATCCTACAATGCGCAAGATGACATTTGGTCTTAACGTAACATTCTAAACCAACCATTAATACTGATAAAAAATGAAAAAATATATATATTCATTTGCGGTATGTGCCGCACTGTTCTGTGCATCTTGCGATGAAAGTCGTTTGGATATTGAGCAGAAGGCTGTTAGTTCTACTGACAACTTCTATAAAACCGACCAAGATGCTGTTGATGCTATGACTGCTGCTTATGCACAGTTCCTTGATAATGTATGTGCATCTGTCGGAATCTATCAGCCACAGTTCACTTTACTCAATTATTCGGCAGATGATGTTTTCTCTGCTGGTACAAATTATACTGACCACATGGATATGCGTGTATTCGATGAGTTCCGCTATGATACAGGCAACGCTGCTTTAAAAGAACTATATCAGCGTTACTATAAATCTATTTATGCAAGTAACCTTGTAATAACATATGTAGATCCGGCTGTGAGTACAGTTATGGCTCGTTGTGTTGCAGAGGCTCGCGTATTACGTGCTTATTGTCATATGATGGCTGCTCTCACATTCCAATGTCCTCCAAAAGTCGACAAATTACTTGGTGCCGATGACAAACCAACAAATGTCGAAAGTCAAAAATCTCTGCTTGAGTGGTGTGCTACCGAGTGTGAAGAAGCTGTTAAGGATTTGGATGACCGTAAAGGTCCTAATGATGTAGAAGGCGCATTTAAAGTTACAAAGGGTTTTGCATATTTCGTAGCGGGTAAGTCTGCTGTATTCGCCGGCGATATGGCTCGTGCAGAGAAAGTTCTTAAGCCTTTGGTTGAATCTCCTAACTATGCACTTGTTCCGGGAAATCGTTTCCGTGACCTGTTCCATGTTGAAGGAAATGGTTGTGAGGAGAAAATTTTCGAAGCTAACTGTTTCGGAAATATCGATAAAGGTTTCTGGAATAATATTTATCGTGGAGGTTGGATGGTCAACAACGTATTGAATTGGCGTTATGATCGTTTGGGTTCTCGTGCTACTATCTGCGGTGCAAACGATGGTTGGGGTGGTGGAGCCATCAATTGGAAGTTTGCCGAGAAGATGTACAAAAACGATGGTGACGGTCCACGTCGCAAGGCTACCTTTCTGACTCCCGATGAGTTCTTGTATGACTCTAAGCTCTGTGGTTGGGAAAGTGATTTCGATGCCAACGGAAATGAGATATCTCTTGACGAGAAGAAGAAAGATCCGAAACGTGGTATTAAGAGTACAGATGGTTTGTTTTCACATGGTATATATATGGAAGTCAAGAATATAGAATCTCTTAATGACCGTAATATGTCTATCAGTGATACTCACAACTCCACATCATTCCGTATAGCCCGTTTAGCTGAAGCATATCTTCTTTATGCAGAGGCTTGTCTTGAAACAGGTAATGTGGCTGAAGGCAAAAAATATCTTAATGCCATTCAGAAACGTGCAGAAGCTCCTGAGACAGAACTTACAATTCAGACTCTTCGCGATGAAAAGCAGTACGAACTTTGGTTTGAGACTTGCCGTTTCCACGATATAGTTCGTTGGGGCATTGTTAAAGAGTGTCAGGATGCTGTTGTTGACCAAGTTCCGCAACTGTATGACGACTTCTTTATCCAAGGTACATCATACTATGGAAAAGAGCATCATCTACGTGCTGAGTTAACTCATCCTTTATCAGTAGACCAAAACTTACCTGCAAGTTCTTATGGCTTCGTAAAGGGTAAACATGAATACTTTCCATTTCCAAAAGATGTCATAGACTTAAACAAAGAACTTCATCAACTTAACGGATGGGCAACGAAGTAATTAAAGATTAATTGTTTGATAACACACATAAGTCTCAAGAAACAGAACTGTAATCAGAATGAGGCTTATGAAGGTTAGGTAGTTAGTGTTGTTCCAATAGGTATGTTATATAGTGAAAGGTGAGATTTTCGTCGTGAGATGAGAATCTTACTTTTCACTATATAGTTTCAATAGTAAAAGAACATAAAAAGTACATTCAAAATTGTATGAATTAGATTAAATTATTATGTTTATTGGAAATATGGAATCAGCATGAAAAATAAAAAACTTGTTATGGTTTTGTTGGCAGGTCTGTTCCTTACAAGCATAACTGGATTTGTGCAAGATGCAAACTTTTATATGTGTGAATGAATTTTTACCGAATTTATTTAAGAAATAATTTCTACTTTATATGAAGAAACAAATTTTATTTTGGAGTATGATGGTATGGACGTTAAGTGTAGGCTTACCATCTTTTGCACAGACGGTAGAGGATTTCGAACCTTCGGAGGTAAATCAGCCGGGAAGAATTTATCCTCAGGTCAATTCGGAACGTAGAGTTCGTGTACAAATTTCAGCACCTGAAGCAAAGAAAGTACAACTCGATTTAGGTGGGGTAAAGTATGATCTTGTCAAGGATGAAAAAGGTGTATGGATAGGAGAGTCTGCTCCGCAACAGGAGGGATTTCATTATTATCAATTGAATGTGGACGGGGCATCTGTTCCCGATCCGAGTACCATTTATTTCTATGGTGCAGGTCGTTGGGGGAGTGGTATAGAAATTCCGGCTCATGATGCTGATTTCTATGCTTTGAAAGATATTCCTCACGGTTTGTTGAGTGAAATGAATTATTATTCTGATCTGACAAAGACATGGAGACGTTGTTTTATTTATACTCCGGCAGAATATAATGATAATAAAGAAAAACGATACCCAGTACTTTATCTGCAACATGGCAGTTTTGAGGACGAAACGGGATGGGGGAGACAAGGAAAGGCCAATTTGATTTTGGATAATCTGATTGCTGCCAGGAAGGCAGTTCCTATGTTGGTGGTAATGGATAATGGATATGCCACAAAGTCTGGTGAAAAATCACCTTCTGGTGCTTCTATTTTTGAAGAGGTGCTGATGAACGAAGTTATTCCGATGATTGATATAAAATTTCGTACCTTATCCAATCGTGAGAATAGAGCTATTGCGGGATTATCGATGGGAGCTAACCAGACCATGCGTATTGCCATGAATCATCCTGATAATTTTGCCTATTATGGCGGTTTCAGTGGTACGTCGAATTATCCGAGCATTGAACCACTGGATGCAACTATTTTTCTCGATGGAAAGTTTAAAAGTGGTAAAGCTGTAAACGCTCAGTTTAAAGTTTTTTTTCTGGGACTTGGTACAGCCGAACCACATCCTTTCCCCGGAGTAGTGAAAGCCTTCCGGCAGATGCTGGACAAACAAGGGATTAAATATACGTATTACGAATCTCCTGATACGGCTCATGAATGGCTCACATGGCGCAGAGCGCTGAACGAGTTTGCTCAACTTATTTTTAAATAATCAGGAATTTACCTGATAAAGTGTGTGAATAGTGACCGGATATCTTTTGATAAGCAAACTTTTTAATAAACTGAAAAATATGAAATTTATTTTTGGATTTGTATGTGTACTGTTCTATTCTCTGATGTCTTTTGGACAGACTATGCAATGGATTGATATCAATTATGCTAATGACAGTCTGGAGGGACATAAACTTGATATTTATCTGCCCGGCGGAGAACAGTCTAAATATAAAGTGGTGGTTTTGATTTATGGCAGTGCTTGGTTTGCCAATAATATGAAGCAGATGGCCTTTCAGACAATGGGAAAGCCATTACTTGATGAGGGCTTTGCAGTGGTTTCTATGAATCATCGTTCCAGTAGTGATGCGAAGTTTCCGGCACAGATTAATGATGTGAAGGCGGTCGTGCGCTTTATCCGTGCTCATGCTGATGAGTATCGGTTTGATACTTCTTTTATCGGTATCACCGGATTTTCATCGGGTGGCCATTTGTCTTCACTGGCCGGTACTACTAATGGTGTCAAAATGTATAAGGTAGGTGATACGGAGATGGATATCGAAGGAAACGTAGGTGATTATACTTCTTTTAGCAGTCAAGTGGATGCAGTGGTTGATTGGTTCGGGCCGATAGACATGACCCGCATGGAAAACTGTGCTACGACCAAAGGAGCAGATTCACCTGAAGCTGCCTTGATAGGAGGAACACCGGCCGAGCATATGGATGTGCTGGCTCTTTTGAATCCGATGACTTATATTGACGAAAGAGATCCTAAGTTCCTGGTGATTCATGGAGATGCCGATCAGGTGGTTCCCTATTGTCAGAGTATTTTCTTCAAAGATGCCTTAAGTGCAAAAGGACGATTGGAGGAGTTTATCTCTGTACCTCAGGGACAGCATGGCCCTATAACTTTCAATGAGCAGACTTTCAAGAAAATGACGAAATTTTTTAGAAAGCAGGCTGCTATGGATAAATGATTCATTGTTGAGGCTGCCCGAAAAGTAATCAGACTTTTCGGGCAACTTAGATTATTGTATATTTGTATTCTTTTCATTTGTCGAAGACAGGGATGATTCTTTTCTTTCAATGTGATCTTTCATGTATACAGTTGGGTACATTCCGTATAATTCTTTAAAGGCAGTTGAAAAGTTGTTTGGATTTGCAAAACCAGTCAGTTCGGCTATTTTATTAATGGAGTAGCGTTTTTCTGATAGCATACTTGCGGCTTGTTTCAGCCGGGTATTACGGATAAAATCACGTGTTGTCTGGTTCGTGAGTTCCTTTAGTTTGCGATGCAAATGTCCGCGACTTATTCCTGCTTCCTTGGCTAATATTTCTACCGTGAAATCAGGATTTCCCAGATTCTTATTGATGACTTTCATAATCCGTTCTATTAGCTTTTCGTCAGGGGAGTCACATTCTATTTTTTTCAATAGCTCTTCTTGTATCTGTTGTCCATGTTGTGTGATATGTGGTATTTCTCGTCCATGTATTAAGTTAAATGCTGTCCTTTTTAAAATTTCAATGTTGAAAGGTTTAGTGATATATGCGTCAGCTCCGTTTTCCAAACCTTTCAGATTGTCTTCTTCCCTTATTCTGGCTGTGAGAAGGATAACGGGGATATGGTTCAGATTGACGTTTTGTTTTATTTTTCGACACAAGGTGAGGCCGTCCATATGCGGCATCATAACATCACTGATGATAAGATGAGGCACAAACTTGAACACCATGTCCAGTGCTTCCTTGCCGTTTTTGCTTTCGGCGGTATGGAACTCTGCTGATAGTTCTCTACAGATGTAATTGCGTATTTCATCATCATCTTCTACAATAAGGATACGATATGCAGTGCGGGATTTCTGCAGGGGAACTTTCCCTTGGGCAGTTACGGCAGGTGGCATTGGTACAACTGGATATTCATGTGAAAGTGCCGGAATATCGTTCTTGGTATTTTCCATTTCTTGAGGGAGTAGATGTCCGCATCCTATGGGTAGATGTATGATGAACCGGCATCCGGATTGACCTTCCGGATTGTTTTCCACATGAATGGTTCCATGGTGCAGCTCTACCAATGAACGGGTAAGATGCAACCCTATACCAGTTCCGGTATTCAGACTGTTCATACTGCCCCGTATTTGGTAGAAGCGGTCGAATATATGTTCGGCTTCTTGTGGAGGAATACCTATTCCGCTATCTGCTATGGTGATTTCCGCATAGTGTTGCAAAGGACCTGATGTATGTGGGTCTTTCTTTGTGTATAGGCTGATATCTACTTTCCCTCCTTCGGGAGTGAATTTGAAGGCATTAGATAGGATATTTAGAATAATCTTATCAAAATTAGTTGGATCTATCCATAATTCCTGTGTGTTGTTTTCCGGATGGTGGAAGTGAAGGGTAATTTTTTTCTCTTCTGCCAGTTGGGTAAAGGTATCGCACAGATCACTGATAAATGGGATAATATCCGTCCGTCGGAAAGTGAGTATCATCTGACCTTTATCTATCTTGCGGATATCCATTAGTTGGTTTATGAGTGTCAGAATCCGTTTGGCGTTGCGATAGATAATATGATAGTTTTTTTGCCGTTCGTTGTCAGGATCGTTATAGATTAGTTTCTGCAGTGGACTGATGATGAGCGACATCGGTGTACGAATTTCGTGTGATATATTGATGAAGAATTGTAGTTTAGCTTCATTTATTTGCTCTGCATGCATGTGTTTCATCATTTCCTGTCGGATACGGTAACGATGGTATATTTGTAGAATAATATAATAAATGCAGCTTGCTATGACTAAAAAGTAAAGTAGCCAAGCCCATCCTGTAGCCCACCATGCAGGTGAGATATATACAGTGATGGCTTTAACGTTCGATTCTGTCATGTAGTCTACAGCTTTTACACGAAATTGGTAAGTACCCGGTGACAAGTTACTGAAAGAAACCCGGTTAGTTCCTGCAGGCAGGCTGACCCATTTATCATCATTCATGGTATAGTGGTAAACAATTCGTTCAGGACAGTTCAATTCCAGAGTTGAGAACTCTATACTGAATGAATTATCTTTATGAGATAAATGGAAATTTTCCGTCTCAAACACCGGGCGGTCTATAATTTCATGTCTACCGGAAAACATGCCTTTTTTAACCGGACGGTTGTGCAAATAAAAGTCTGTGATGCGTATACTCCATTTTTGAGCAGGATTGGTGATTTCTTTTGGATTAAAATAAGTGACTCCGTTCATTCCACCGAACCACAGGGTGCCATCGGTATCTTTCAGTGAAGCGTTCTTATTAAATTCATTGCCTTGCAGTCCGTCACTTACATAATAGTTGATGAATTGATGGCTGTCTTTGTGAAACTGCGTAATACCGGCATTAGTACTTATCCACAGATATCCTTGCTCGTCACCTTGGATGGCATAAACTGTATTGCCGGGGAGGCCGTCCTTCACGGTATAGTTTATGAGTTTCTTGTTGTTGGGATCCCAACAGGACAGACCGTCGGAAGTCCCTATCCAAATCAATTTCTCTCTGTCCTCATATATCGAAAAAACGATGTGATGCTCCAGCAGGGTATGACTTTTGAATTTATCAGTAGCAAGATCTATGTAGGTCACTCCATCGTATGTGCCTGCATATAGTTTATTATCGCTGGATTGAAATAGGCAGTTGATCCATTTGCTAACATGTTCGTTTACTTCAGAAGGATAGTTTAATTGTTTGGCTTTTATATTATAATAAAATAGCCCGGCCCCCATAGTCGCTATCCACAAACGCTTGTCCTGGTCTTCAGCAAAACCATATACACGCTGCACAAATTTGCCGTTTTCGTCTGACAGCTCTTTTAGATAAGAGCACCTACCGGTCTGTCTGTCCAGTTTTCCCATGCCTTTGGTGAAGGAACCGAACCATAGATTATTGTCCGAATCCTCATACAAGTTGAGTATGGTGGAGGGAAGAGACCACTCATCATTAGTGGGAGAATAATGTACTTTTTGGGTGAGATTTTTGGTAATGCCATAAATACCGTCATTGTCTGTTCCAATCCATAATACGCCTTCATGGTCACGGCAGAACGAAGTAATACAACTGGATCCGATTATATTCTTGTTAATAGATTTGTGACCTATATACTTGAAACCGTTCGTCTGGGAAGGAATCATGATCACTCCTTTCTGATATATGGCAAGCCAGAGGTTTTGGGCATTGTCTTTTAGAATGGAATGTACTTTGGAGGTCTGGGGATTAAAATACGTATTGTCGAAAAGATAGTCTGTAATTTTTTGTTCGTTGTTATTGAAGAATTTAACTCCTTTACCGTCTGTTCCGATGTATAGTTCATCCGGACTAACGGAACAAAGTGTTTTGATGGGCAGGTTTTCTTCTCCTTTGCAGGGAATGGAAATAAATGAATCGGAGGTTCTATCATATTTTAACAGCCCTTTGCCCATAGCTCCTGCATAGATATTGTCGTTTTGGTCTCGGCATAGGTCAATGATAGTTATTCCTTTTTCCTGTGTCAGATAGTGTTTCACCTGGTTGTCGGGAGTAAGGCGGTAAATTCCATTTTCTCCTTTGCTCATCCAAATATTTTGATTACTATCTTCAATTATGTAATCAGTGGCATACATAGGGATAGGAAGGTTGAGACTATCTACGGTAAGTTCATCTTCATTGATGGAGAGCGAACATAACTGATTACCCGTGACCCATATCTCTCCATTCTTTCGTTCTAATATATCAATAATATTGCTATTGAATACTTCTCCATTTTTCCATTTGGCCTGAGGACTAAAGTTATCCCGTGCCGGATCGTACATTTGAATACCTGTATGAGTACCTACCAACAGGTGTCCCCGGCTATCTTCTGCCAATGTACGTACATAGTTGTGACACAGGGAGTGCTTGTCTTCTGTTTTGTGTTTGTAGACTGTGAATTTTGTTCCGTCATATCGGTTCAGACCGTCTTCTGTGGCAATCCATATCATCCCATTTTTGTCCTGGAATATTTCATTGATTAAGCTGCAGGACAGTTCTCTGTCTACGGTGAACAATTTGCAGGACTGCCCATAGATTATGATTGGAAATAATAAAAATAAAAAGCTGATTAGTGTGTTTTTCATCAAATTTGTTATTATAATTTGCAATGCAAAAATACTAAATAGAGCAGTTTTTTCCTATAAAAATAGAATATATTAAAATGTAAGTCGACGAATTGAAACTTTTATCTGATGAATTAGAACTTTTATCTGACAAATGCAATCTTCGTAACCACTCCCTCTTTTCCCTCACTATCTGCAGCAAGTACCATATATATTCCTGTAGATACTCTTTTACCTTGCCTGTTTCTTCCATTCCAGGTGAATTGTCCGCCTAAAGAAGTGCTTTGATAGACAAGATGTCCTGCGGCATCTACAATCTTCACATCACTGTCATAAACCATACCTGTTACGGTAATTATTCCATCATACTCCGGTCTTACAGGATTGGGATAAGCGCGTACATTGCTTTCTTTAAAGTTACTTTCAGCCTCTGTCGCGTCACTTTGGTAAGAAACCAACCCTTTGTTTGTTCCGATGAAGACTTCGCCTGTGCGGGGATGTATGGCGATAGATTCAATACTGTTGGAAAGCAACGGGCTGTTATCTTCCGTGAAGTGATGAACGGTTTCCATTCCGTCCGCACTCAACAGATAAATTCCATTGGTTGCCGTACCTATCCATTTACGGTTGGCGCCATCCACTGCAATGGCATTGATTGCTTCATTCACTAATAAGAAATCTGCCAGGTCACTCCCATCGTTGCGGGGGATTTTAATCTGTGTGCAATAGAAATTATCGTTGAAATAGCGCGAAGGATTATTCAGCACCAAAGGTCCTTTGTTAGTACCTATCCAAATGACGCTTTCCTTATCTTCGGCAATGCAATAAACTGCCAGTTGTTCTAAAATCGTTCCGTCTTGATTAGTGAACTGGGTGATGAATTTATGCTGGTCATCCGAAGTATCTTCTATCGTTCCATTATAATTCAGACAGAATACTCCTCCCGACTCTATACGCGAAGAGGTGGCCCATAGCCAGCCTCTTTTATCAAAGAGGGTGCGTCCGAAGTTACTTGCCTTTACTATTTCCGGGTAACGTAGACTCACCCAGTCACCATTTTTCGTTAAAACACTTACTGCATGTTGCGCTTCACAACTTACCATCCAAAGGTTATTTTCTTTGTCATAAATCAGTCCGTTGACGCGTACATAACTATCAGCCCACGGCTCATTAGGCAAAGCGCTTTCCAGTGGACTATTGTGCATACTGTACCAATTAATGAACTTCCCATCCTTAAATTCGTAAATTCCCTCTCCTGCCGATGCGGCAAAATGGTGGGTGGCATCCTGTGGGTCCTGTACTACACAGTTTATGTCATCATACCGATGTTTAGTTTGTTCACTGATGCCCTGTTCCTGAAAATTTTTCCAGGTATTGTTTTCAAATGTCATGATGGTTCCGGGACGGTCAAGCCTGTTTGCTATATGCCCGCCTCCGGCAATCAGCAACTTGTCACCGATGAAGTTCATATAATAGGGATAGTTCCGTACAGGACTATCAGGAGTAATGTTTTCCGGTACTTCTTCTTTGAAAGGGACATCCTGATGTTCAGAAAGAAAGTCAGATGTATCATCCGATACTTTGTTCCAGTTATTAATATCCAATAGATTGTCTGTCAGTAATCCGGCAAACAATCCTTCGGAAGTGGCAGCATAAAGATGATTATCAGAAACATTACAAGCCAGGACATTTTTATTTAAGGGATAGTAATTACTGATTTCCCGCTTTTTCAGATGAATACATAGAATGCCTGAGGCAGTGGACAAGTAAGCGTATTCTTTATAAAAACAAGTGTGGCGGACTGTCTTATCCTGTGTCATATTCTTGTTCTTGTAATCGGGAAGATTATAGACATCTTCTTCGTTCACTAATAAGTCTATATTTGCATTGGAGTAGACTATAATCAGCGTTTTGTATGCCGATTGATAAGCTATGTGATAGATTTCCGTATCACTTAATGGAAAAGATTTGGAATATGTACGTATGCTGGTATCCTCTTTATCATAAGAATATAAACCTCCATTGGCAAGAATAAAGAGTTTGCTTCCTACGACTTCGCTGCGGGTGGGATTGTGATAAGAAAGATAAGTCTGCCACTCTCCCACAGCATTTTGTGCATGGACAGGCAGAAGATAAATGAGACAGAGAAAAAGTATATATGAGAATCTCATGAAATCAGAGTTATATTAGTTTGTAAGCAACACACTTACAAACTAATAACTCTATATTTACGGGTTTATTGTATGCTATTGAGGAATTTGCAGAGTTTGTTTGTAGCTATAGCGCGATGGCTGATTTTATTTTTCAGTTCATTGCCCATCTCTGCAAAGGATTGTGAATAGCCTTCGGGAACAAATACCGGGTCGTATCCGAAACCGGAATTCCCTCTACGGGTCTTGATTATCTCTCCCTTTATAACACCTTCAAACAGATGTTCCTTTCCATCGATAATCAGTGCGAAAACCGTACGGAATTGTGCTTTGCGGTTCTCTATTCCTTCCATAGCGTGCAGGAGTTTCAGCATGTTTGCTTCCGCATTATGGCCGTCTCCGGCATAACGTGCGGAGTAAACTCCCGGTTCTCCGTTCAATGCTTCTACTTCCAGTCCGGTGTCATCGGCAAAACAATCCATTTGATAGTTTTCTTGAATGAACTGTGCTTTCAGTAAAGCATTTCCTTCCAGAGTGTCGGCTGTTTCAGGTATGTCTGTGTGGCAATTAATGTCTTTCAGACTAAGAAGTTCAATTCTGTTTCCTAAAATAGCTGTTACCTCTTCCAGCTTGTGTGCATTGTTTGTGGCGAATACAAATTTACGTTTCATATTTTGATAAGTTATTTCACTCTCAGTCGGTCAAACCCTTCCCCATACACTCCGATAACGGAACTTTGAGAAATAAATGCATTAGGATCAATGTCTTTCACCAAACGGAAAATGTCGATAGACTGGCGTTTATAGGCCAATACAACAAGGACTTTTACGTTATGCTTACTGTACCAGCCTATGCCATCCAGCACCGTTACACCACGGTGTGTCTCTTTGGTAATCCGGTCTGCAATCTTTTCATATTCTTTGGAGAAGATGAAGAACTGTACGGATTGGCGGGCACTGTTGACAATATAATCCAGCACAAAACCGATAACAAACAAAGTTACAAAACCAAATATCACCCGTCTCCAGTCATGGAACACGAAATAACAGGAGCTGATAATAACTACGTCGCAAAGCATCACCATACGTCCCAGCGTAACATCTTTATACTTGTGTATGATAGCGGCAATAATATCCGTTCCTCCCGTGCTTCCGTTGCAATTGAAAACAATTCCAAGACCTGCACCGCACATCACTGCACCTATCAGACAGGCCATAAAGTCCTGTCCCGGTCCCAAAATAAGCGGTGGAATGCCATCAGAACCGTTTACAAGTATCTGGAAAAACCATAAAAAGAACGTCAGCCCGAAGATGGCAAATGTAGTTTTAATACTGAACTTGGGACCCAGTATCTTGATAGCAAATGTCATTAAGACAGCATTGATGATGAAGTATGACCACTGGATAGGGAATCCGGTGGCATAATAGATGATGGCGCCAATACCGGTGGTTCCTCCCGTCGTTATCTGATAAGGAATCAGAAACGCGGCCCATCCCAAAGCATAGCTGATAAGACCGATAGTGATGAAGATATAGTCTCTCAACTCCCTCATCACTTCGGCTTTTGTTGGTTTTGTAATTTGCATATTAATTAGTTACAAGCTATAAGCTACGGGCTACAAGTGCAAGTAAATGAGACAGGCTGACTTGTCTCTTGTAGTTCGTAGCTCGTAACTTATTTATTTAACAACGATGTTTACAATCTTCTTCGGAACTACGATAACCTTCATTACCGACTTCCCTTCCATCCATTTGGCAGAACGTTCGTCTGCCAATACGGTGTTCTGGATAGCCTCCGATGTTTCATCAGCAGGGAATTCCATGTTGAAGCGTGCCTTACCGTTGAAGGATATAGTGTAGTTGATTGTATCTTCCACCAGATATTCTTCGTTGTAAGCCGGCCACTGAGCATCGCAAACCGAAGTTGAATGTCCCAGAGTATCCCACAACTCCTCACATACATGCGGAGCGAAAGGAGCCAGTGTGATGACAAGCTCATTCAGGATTTCCTTCTTGTTGCATTTCAGACTGAACAACTCGTTTACACAAATCATGAAAGCACTGACGGAAGTATTGTAAGAGAACTGTTCAATATCGCCCGTTACTTTCTTAATCAGTTTGTGCAAAGCTTTCAATTCCTCCTTGGTTGCAGGTTCATCCGTTACCATATAGTTTCCGTTACGGTCGTAGAACAGTGACCAGAACTTCTTAATGAAGCGATATACACCGTCGATGCCGTTCGTATCCCAAGGTTTGGATTGCTCTACAGGACCAAGGAACATCTCGTACATACGCAATGTATCAGCACCGTATTTCTCCACAATCATATCCGGATTAACGACGTTGAACATGGATTTACTCATCTTTTCTACGGCCCATCCGCAGATGTACTTGCCATCTTCCAGAATGAACTCGGCATTTGCATATTCGGGACGCCATGCCTTGAAGGCTTCCAGGTCTAATATGTCATTGGATACAATGTTCACATCCACGTGGAGTGGGGTAGTGTCGTATTGGTCCTTCAAATTAAGTGATACAAACTTATTGGTGTCCTTGATACGATAAACGAAATTGCTTCGTCCCTGTATCATACCTTGGTTAACCAACTTCTGGAACGGTTCTTCCACGGCAGATACACCTACATCGTGCAGGAATTTATTCCAGAAACGAGAGTAAATCAAGTGACCTGTGGCATGTTCCGTACCACCTACATAGAGGTCTACACTCTTCCAGTATTCATCCACTTTCTTATCAACCAATGCTTTGTGGTTGCGTGGGTCCATATAGCGCAAGTAGTAAGCGCTGGAACCTGCAAAGCCAGGCATGGTGTTGAGTTCCAGAGGAAATACGGTTACGTTATCAATCTTTTCGTTTTCTACCACGCATTTGTTCACGGTGTCCCAAGCCCACTTCGTTGCGTGTCCCAACGGTGGTTCTCCGGTTTCGGTAGGAAGGAATTTATCCACTTCCGGTAATTCGAGCGGTAAGCAGCTTTCATCAATGACGTAAGGCATGCCGTCTTTGTAGTAAACCGGGAACGGCTCACCCCAATAACGCTGGCGGGAGAAGATGGCATCACGCAGACGATAGTTCACCTTCACACGTCCCAGATTATTTTCTTCTACATATTTCTTGGTAGCTTCAATAGCTTCCTTGATGGTCAGTCCGTTCAGTGTAAGGTCACAATAAGGCTCTACACCGGGTCTTGGCGAGTTGCAAACAATACCTTCTTTGGCATCAAAACTCTCTTCGCTCACGTCGCAACCTTCTACCAACGGGCGGATTTCCAATCCGAAGTGTTTGGCAAAAGCGTAGTCACGGCTATCGTGTGCAGGTACAGCCATGATGGCGCCCGTACCATATCCTGCCAGTACGTAATCACTAATCCAGATGGGCACTGCTTCACCTGTGAAAGGATTGATGGCATAACTTCCGGAGAATACACCTGTAACACTACGGTCGACGATGCGTTCGCGTTCAGTACGCTTCTTGGTGCGTTCCAGATAAGCATTTACTTCATCTTTCTGTTTGGCAGTAGTCAACTGGGCTACCAGTTCACTTTCCGGTGCCAACACCATGAAAGTAACTCCGAACATGGTATCTGCACGAGTTGTGAAGATAGTGAATTCTATGTCGCTGTCTTTCACTTTGAACTGTACCTCAGCACCTTCGCTACGGCCTATCCAGTTTCTTTGAGTCTCTTTCAGAGAATCTGTCCAGTCGATGGTATCCATTCCGTCCAACAAACGTTGTGAGTAGGCGGATACGCGAAGACACCATTGGCGCATTTTCTTCTGGACTACAGGGAAGCCACCACGCTCGGATACACCGTCGATTACTTCATCGTTGGCAAGTACCGTACCCAACTGTGCACACCAGTTCACCATCGTTTCACCCAGGTAGGCGATACGATAGTTCATCAGGATTTCCTGTTTTTCTTTCTCGCTCTTTGCTTTCCATTCTTCGGCGGTGAAGCTGAGTTCTTCGCTGCAAGCAACGTTCATCCCATTGGTACCTATTTCTTCGAAAGCCTGTATCAGCTCTTCGATGGGGCGGGCCTGCTTTTCGTCATTGCAGTAGTAGCTGTTGAACATCTTCAGGAATGCCCATTGCGTCCAATGATAATATTCCGGGTCGCAGGTGCGAATTTCACGGCTCCAGTCGAAACAGAAACCTATCTTATCCAACTGTTCGCGATAGCGGTCTATATTGTTGATGGTAGTGATTGCAGGATGTTGTCCCGTCTGTATGGCATATTGCTCGGCGGGAAGTCCATAAGCATCATATCCCATAGGATTTAGTACATTGAAGCCCTGCAGTCGTTTGTAACGAGCATAAATGTCCGAAGCAATGTATCCCAGCGGGTGTCCTACGTGTAGGCCCGCACCGGATGGGTAGGGGAACATGTTTAGTACATAGTACTTTTGCTTCGTCTCGTCTTCCTTCACTTGGTAGGTTTTCTCTTCCACCCACCTTTGCTGCCACTTCTTTTCAATCTCCCTGAAATTGTACTCCATAATGGTTTTCTTTCGTTATTTTATGGTTGATACTTAGTTATATACTTTATTAAACGGTGCAAATTTACGGGTTTATTTTCAGATTCGTATCGTAGTACATCAAAAAAGCACCTTACTTATTTACTTTCTCCCGGTTAAGGTGCAATTATTAGAAATAAATTTCAGTTTCCCCTGATTTTCTATCAATTAGAAGAAACTGTAAAAAAAACAGGAGAAATGCTTGACAAATTAATTTTTATTCTTTATATTTGTGATGTGCTTATTAAAACTAATTCAAGTAATGTAATACAAAAAATGGCTAAGTTAATTCAATAGGATTTTACACAAAAGTGTTTTTAGGATATTTCAAGGGATGAAGTCTGAGAAGATTGCATCCCTTTTTGTTTACTTTTATGCCAACCTGCTAAAAAGGGCTGAAATCACGTTCTTAATAAACGCGGTCGAAGTTCTTAAAAAATGTCCCCCTTATTTATTAAAAACGTTTCTGACGTTTATTAAACCGCCTGTTTTATTGTGTAAAAAGAAGAAATGCCATATCTTTGCACTCAATTTATAGGTAGTGTATGAATGAGAAGAAAAATTACACCTATCATCTGATAGCAATCCTCACTGTAGGAATCTGGGGATTGACGTTTATCTCCACCAAAGTTTTAATAGCCAATGGACTTTCTCCGAAAGAAATCTTCCTGCTTCGTTTCTTGATTGCTTATGTGGGAATCTGGTTTATATCTCCCCGCAAGTTGTTTGCAAACTGCTGGAAGGATGAATTATGGTTGTTTTTGGGTGGTATCACAGGAGGCTCCTTTTATTTTCTGACAGAGAATATGGCATTAGGCATCACGCTGGCCACTAATGTTGCATTTATTGTTTGCACGGCTCCGTTGCTCACCACTATCTTTTCTTTGATGATTTATAAGAAGGAGAAGGCCACCCGCAGTTTGATAGGCGGTTCACTGATGGCATTGGTGGGAGTGGCAATGGTGGTTTATAATGGTAGTTTTGTTTTGAAAATATCACCGCTGGGCGATTTCTTGACTCTGTTAGCTGCTCTTTCTTGGGCGTTTTATAGTTTGATAATGAAGAAGATGACAGGACGATACAATACTATCTTTATTACCCGCAAGATATTTTTCTATGGGATATTGAGCATACTTCCTGCTTTCTTATTCCAGCCTTGGCAAGCAGACCTTTCCTTGCTCTTGGAACCTTCTATCTTGCTGAATCTGCTATTTTTGGGTGTGCTTGCTTCGCTGGTTTGTTTTGCAGTCTGGAATGTGGTACTGAAAAATCTCGGTACGGTGCGTGCCTCTAATTATATCTATCTCAATCCGCTGTTCACTTTGGTAGGGTCTGCAATTCTGCTGAATGAACATCTGACGATAATTGCACTGATTGGTGCAGGTTGCATTATGGGTGGGGTGTATATAGCAGGGAAGAAATAGGAGAAAAATAATCCGTTGAATACTTTGTTAATGGCATAAAAAGCATATTTCATAGATATTGTTTGAGGATTTTGCATATACCATAAAAAACTCAATATAAAAAGAGCTTTCTATGGTATATTGTACTTTTCATGCATTATACAATGTCTTAATCTTATTCTCTTACATTCATTGTATGGTAGTATTAGTATACTTCAAATTCATAGATACGTGTATCTTTTCCTCCTATGCTTTGAGAAGGACGGGTTATTAACAAACGGATATAGCGTACTTCGGCAGAGGTATTTATTTCACGTGAAATTGTGTTCCGCCGATTTCCGTCCACACTATCCAATGTTCTCCATTCTTCATTTAAAGTATTCTTCCCCAGCAAAAAGCAGCTACTGGTGATATAGCTATGATTTTCCTGACCAGCATTCAATAGTTTCCATCCATTAATTTTTTTAGTCTCTCCCAAATCAAAATCTACATAATTCGGAGTCTGACTGATGTCACACCATTTAGTGGAAACATCACCATCTATCATAAATTCTGGTTTTTCACGATCACTTATATAGCCTGAGTATGCTATGACTTTAGCCTCTTTTAAATAATTTTCTTCGAGTGTAATTTCAGTGGATTGAGCAGCTATATCCATTTCTTTAATAGCAGTATGAAAAAGCTCTGAAGCTCTGATAGCTTCTTTTTGTTCTTTCTGTACCAGAGTAGCTGCGAACAGAACAATTTTGTTATTCTCAGGAAGTATAAAGTGGGTTGCTCCTTCAGGAATATCGATGCCAAATTTAAACATATAAGTGAATTCATAAGCCTGATCACCGTCAGGAGTGTGACGATGCGTACCTACATAAGCTATTTCTGCATTTTTAAGATAACCTTTTGTATGGCCGGTATGTCCCCATTGTCCAATAAACTCAGAATATGACGGAATCATAAGTTCAGTCTTATTACGTCCACAACGGAAAGTAGCCAAATAGTCTCTATCCATGGAAGCAGCTATGAAATACAAACGATTATACTTTCTTCCCAACGGTAAATCAATTGTGTCTCCTTTACATATCATACCATTGGCTGCATCTTTCTCTCCAAGTTGAAATGGAATCTGGTTCACCGTAAGTGATGCAGGTAAAAGTTCAGCAGCATATGAATAACCGGATTCAAAATCAGTTTCTCCCCGGAATTCATTAAATGATGAGCATTTAAGATTATATGGCAATGGCAAATTTGCATATTGTACATGATAGGTCGGCTGACCGGAAGGTTTCAGACGAATTTTAAAGGTCTTGACAGAATATGGTTTTATATTCACAGATAATTTGTTGTTAGCAAAATCGGCTTCGTCTATTGTCTTTTCTGTACCATCTGCTTCATTGGCACTGATAATATCACCAACAAATGAGAGAGTTGCCCTCTGAGCCTTTTCACCTCCAACTTCATATACACGTACTATGTATTCATCAGAGTTTTCTGCCTTTTTTAATGCTTTGATGATCACATTTTGATTGTCAGAAGTAACAAAAGAAAACTCCCTTCCTAATGTACCTTTATGCTTATCAGTATGGAAAGCTTTCAGTTTTTGATTTAAAAGTTCAGCCTTCTTTATCGTAGATACCTTGTTCAGATTACCTACATGGCCAATCAGACTATATGTAAAACAATGATATCCATAATCTTGTCGGTTTTGATAAACGTAATTTTTATCAGTGGCGGGTGTATGTAATAAAGTTAATCGTAGTGTATTATTATCAGGCTTATCCCAACCATATTTGCTATCGCTAAGAATGGACGCGCCATAATGTTTGTCCTGATCTGTCAGGTCCGCCCAATATTGCGCATATACTTCATAAGCAGTTTTTGTATTATTGCTTCGTTTGATACTTCCTATTCCTAAATCATAAGTAGCCTCCTGATTTTCCAGATTAAGGGGGAATTCCGCTTTCAATAAAGCATTGGTTGACTGCCAGTCTATCTCATTATAGAAATCGATACGATCAGCTCTACTTCCTTCATAAAGACGGATATATTGTTTGAATGACGATTCACTGTGCCGCTTCTCAATGCAAAGAGATTTACGTAACTCCCCATTCTCTGCTAATGTGATTTTTACATCTTCCGTAATTGATACAGGATTTCTATCTATTGTTTCTTTTAAGATTTCCCAGGCAGGCCATGCATATGATTCATTTTGCGTGAAAAGAGCTAATCTGATGGTTTTGCCGGTCTTCACCAACTCTTTATTATTCTTTTTGTCAAACAGTGAAACGATATCTCCTTTTTTATCTAAAGTTATTTTATAAATAGAATTTTCCAATGTATTGGTACTTGTAGATGCTAAAGCATGATTGACAGGACCTGAGGTACGAACATCGTATACAGCATAACCGGTAGCAGGTACAACAGCTTCTATCAAAAACTTAGCTTTCCCGTTTGCATAAGAGAGTAATTGTGCTGCCACTTTTTTACCATTAGTGTCATATACAGTGATACCTTTAGGAGCATTTGGTAAATTAAGTTCAATTTCTGCAATATCAGTAACCTGAAATCCTAATGCATTGTATAATATTACAGGGATACCTTTCACCCTTGTATCCATATTTCTTGCAACGGCTCCAACAGAAGATGTCAATATGCTTGTGAATTGTTTGAGAGAGATAAACTCATCATTCCATGAGAATTCATAAGCTTGGGGTATACTTGTTCCGGTAAGGTCATCATGGAATTGGTGAAATATGAAACGCTTCCAAGCTTCAGTGAGCGTTTCGCCTGGATATGTTGCCTGATTTAGCCACTCAGCTACTACAGACGATCTTTCTGCCGCATCTCCCAGAAGTTCATTTTGACGGTTATACAATTTCATGGCAGCTTGTGAAGTATAACAGCCTGTTCCATGAACATCCATCAAAAGTTCTTCATTAAATACAGGTAATTCCGGATGATTCTTATATGGCCAGAAATCTTTGAATAACTGATCACTTGTTGCACTTATTATTTCCAGTGAACCATCCCCTTTTATCCCCTTTTCAACAGCACGTACAGATTCTATTGTAGGAGAACCTCCTATATCTCCTGTACCATAATAGCGATAAACCATATTAAGTGGAGTACGCGTAGTCAACTCCAGAAGTTCCCTATTTTTAGATAAATCCTCATCTTTCCAGCGCTGATTATAATCATAACCATGAGCTAACATAACGGAAGCACCATCAATTCCTTGCCACAACCCAATAGTAAACGGGTGCTTACCTGTTTTATAAAATGGGTTTGTACGCCAATCTAATTTTTGTGAAGAAAAGCCGATAAGACCACAGTGCGAGGCGATAGTTGGCAGTGTCCAACCAAAACCAAAACAGTCAGGCAAGAAAATATCCGTACTTTCTACTCCGAACTCTTTCCGGTAGAAGTCTTGTCCGAGCATTATATTTCGAATAGCAGATTCCGTAGAAGGCACAAGTACATCCGTTGCGTCCCAACTGGCTCCACTGACGTGCCAACGTCCTTCCCGTATATATTTTTTCATTTCTTCATATTGGGCAGGATAGTACTCTTTCATCCATGCATATTTTACTCCACCTTCAAAGTTGAAAATATAGTCGGGATATTGTTTTAGTAGAAATAGGTTCTGACTAATGGTATTCCATACATACTCTTTAATCGTAGTTTGGATATCCCAATTCCATTGTGTATCTAAATGCGCATCAGCCACCATATAAGCTTTCGCTCTTTGTGGTGCATCTTGGGTATAAGCATTGCTTCCTAACAGTGAAGCAAATGCCAATACGGTTATGTATCTTTTTGTAATTTTCATTATTTACTATTTTTGTATTAATCTTAATATAAAAAGAAGTACCTCCTTTGTTTTCTAATAATTAATAATCTAATGCCAAATCAGCACTCATTAGAAAGGTATTATAAGGCTCCCACATCGACATGATGAACCAAAGCTTATCATCGTTATCTTTGAGCGGATGCATATAAGCACAGTAAAGGGCAGGATATTTCTCTGCCGTAGCCAATACTTTAGGTGCTCCCCATTTTGTGATGTCATCTGTATCACAATATAGGATAGCATGTTTCTTAGTTAATGGAGCTTTATCGTGATTGGGGTCATAATTATATGTCAGTATCCAGCGCTTAAATTTCTTATGCCACATTAGAGATGCTTCACCTACAGGGCCACGCAAAATAGGTGTAGCGGCTGTTTCATCACCATGTACCCATTCACTACGATTGCTATTCCAATATTCATATGCCTGCATATTCAATATATCTTTTTCATGAAAACGTGCCAGATAAGCTGCATCGCCGCGCCCTGCTTGTGTACCAATCATATAAACCCAGCCATTACGTTTGGCATAGGCTACCTGTGAGAAATGACTTTCAGAAGAGAAAATAACCTCTTTACGCCGTATCCAGGTATGACCATCATCATCAGAAGTATAAAGGGATGAGTAATTTGTAAGCCAACGTCCATGTGGTGCTCCCCAATCATAAATATTCATATAATGGACACAATCCAATTTATCTGCACGAATTGCACTGGTTGGAATTGAAGTCTGGTAAACCTCCGGATTTGCTTTGGCGCCATCACACACTTCACGGGCCTTTCCTTCAGCATCCAATAGCATAGAATCTATTTTCAGCCCATCTTCAAGATTGGTATCTGTTGAAAAGGCAAGTACATTAGAACGCCAGTTTGCACCATTACCGCCATTCTTGTTAATAACAAACCCTTCTCCACTGGTATCACCGAAAAAAATTCCTACTCGATTCCCTTCTATATGCCACATTAATCCCAGATCAGTTCCATAAACATCAAAATCAGTCCCTGTATCATTAGGATTGAATAAGGTTTCACTTGGAAGGGAAGTGCCTGTAAGACGTGCTACCATACATACATTAGTGGCATTAAGAGTTCTTTTACCTGCTTTTTCTTGCTTATCAAGATTCACGTTACTGGCATATCCCGCAATATTACATAGCATAAAGCCGAATAATAAGCAGTATCTAATTTTCATCTCAACTAATCTAATCATATTCTACTTAATTTTTTCAAGAATGACTAAACCTAACTCAAATCATCCGGATTCCTCTATCAATGAATAGGAAGGCTGTTACCTCTGTTCCAACGCTCCAGTACAGCATACCAGCCACCATTATAATAATTTTCGGAACCAGTACCATGCAGTCTCATTTTTTTGGAAGGTTTTTCATATTATATAGTTGTTAGTAATTATTATTCATTTCCCCATATAGTTGCTTTGTTTCCCTTTGATTTGCGCCATGCATCTCTCCAGCGATGCATGTCCATATGGTTGATAAATGGTTTTGGAGCTCGTTGAGCCTTGGTTGGGGCAGCAGGCAGTGGTGCAGCCAAATCCTGATACCAATAGGCAACAGTAGCCAAGTCTAAAGTCAGATTATTATTAGAACCATGTTCAATGGTGCCCTTTATGCTCTTTTCAAAGAATATGGGATCTGTTATAAAGAACCTGTAGGCGTGTGTGCGTCCCAGCCAACCTACATCATTGTTTACCCGTGGATAGCCGAAGTATGGATGCGAGAAAGATTCTTTAGGGCACCAAGAAGTATTGAAAAAGTCTTCTGTACCTGTTCCTATTAATGAGGGATTCGTTTCTCCGTCGATGAACCACATATCATCTCCTTCACCATACCACATTGGAGTTGGGCAATGTACATAATAGTTAATGCCAACGAAATGTCCTTTTCCTTTCGTTTCAATAAAAACATAATTCCGCTCACCCGTTGTATTTGGGTGTTGTGCTCCAGTTAGCCCCCATTCGGTTTCTCCTTCGGGAAGAGCTTCCGTTAGGTTGTGGTTATACCATGCGTGGAATCTTCCCATATCTTTCGGGAGTTTATCCATTTCCAGATAATCAACATAGAAATAGAAAGCATTAATAGTCTTGTCAGTCTGGTTCTCAATCTCTATCCGCGCTCCTTCGGTATAAGGCATTGTAAAGTAGCTCGACATTCCCGTACCATTTTCCGGTCCTGCAGATAGTGGGAGTGATGCATAATTATATCTTTCATCCCAACCTTGTCCAAAGAAAGGACCGATAGGAGATTCCACAGAAGGGTAATCTTTTCCATCCCAGTACATGCGGATAATAATATCATTTCTGCTCAATTCATTAGGAGGAGGAGCAATGGTTATCCAGATATGATTGATGACTCCTGCTCCTTTGATCTCTGCAATAGTCCTTTTCTCTCCCGGTTGAAACGGTTCTAAGTGATCTCTATTACCGCCTGTTGGGTCAGTACTGGAAATGCGCTTGTTCTTTACTCCTGATTTCAATTTAGCCAAATCGAACATCTCATTGTTTATGCTTACTTGCGCAAAAACAATAGGGGAATACAATCTCAATACAAGGGATAATAGCAAACTAACTTTTGTAATCCTTTTCATAATATTTCAATTGATTTTAATTCATCGTCTTACCTGAAACATTGTAATGTTTTACATCAATGATTCCATACACAACATTCAAAGAAGGCTTTCCATGTTTCCATTCTATTGTACCGAAACCTGTTTCTGTACTGATAAAACTTCTGAAATCACCAATCTTAGAGTCTATATACATGGTCTTACTAACAGCATCATATCTGACCCCGGTAAGTCCCTGCAACATGCCGTAACTTGCCATAGCACGTGCATACCAATGACCACATTCTATTTCATCAAATGGATTTCTCACTCTCCCATCATATCTTTTGCGGCATTCACGAACGATATCCAACCCTTTTGCTACTTCACCTTTCATCATCAAATGACTGGCAACCTGATATTCAATGCCTGTCCAGACTTCATTGCTATACACAAAGGGCAATGACAACATACCACCTTTCGGCCAGGTACAGAGCAGTAATCCTCCCTCCTTGCCACAAGCATAAGCCGGTCTTTGGGGATTAAAGTGATCTACGAGATTATCCTTCAAATTATACTTGTGTACAGATACCAAATGACTCTTTACTTTTTCGTTATTAAGAACTTCATTCAATCCGCATACAGAAGCCATCCACATTCCTAGAATACCATCGGATAAACAACCACTGCCATACTGATATTTAGGACCTTCTTTTTTGAGCAATTTCATGGCTTCATCCGAATAGCCTCCTCCGAAAGAAAGTACATCTACCGGATTAGGTGCCTGAAGTCCCTCCCATTGAATCTTTTGTATGAAATACTCTCCATCAAAAAGAGTATTTTCCATATATTTCTTGCCCTTTGCCAGCAAAATATCGTACTTTTTTGTGGATTGTTTCAGTGCCTTACTCATCTCAATAAATGCAGTTAAGGCACCTAAATAAAAACTGGTACACATGCCATCCGGCCCCCAGAACTCAATGTCATAGGTATTATGATGCGGTTCTTCAAGATAGCCCTTCTGCAAGGGATCCCATGTACGGATACAATAGTCAAGACTTTTCTTTACAGCAGGGAAAAGGTCTTTCATCCATTGGGTGTTTCCACTTATCCGCCATTCACGATAGACTTTCATAATTCCACCCAACTGTCCGTCAGCAGCAGCATGAAAATCATGTGGTGGTGGAGAAATAGGCATGTTTACTCTGAAATTCTGATGCCCTTTCGCATTTTGAGCCACCCTAAACTCCGTTTCACGTAATGTTCTTTCTAAAGATGGGAATAAATGTGGCAGAGCCTGTGCATAGTTCCATACATGCGTACAACTTCCGTGGCAAGAGCCCCAAGAATCTTGGCATCCTTCCCAAGCCCAAAATCGTCCATCCCATTGGCGTAATACTGTTGGAGATTTCAATATGGTCAAATTAGCAGCAATAGCTTCCAAAACTTCATCAGGTAAGGTGGAATCATAGAATGCGTCGCTAAACAATTTGCTATTTTTCTTCAATGTCACATGGTTTGCATCCCAATAACCAATAACTTCATTCAAATTCTTAAAACGCTTGGAATACCAAGGCCGGTATGTGGTCTCAGTATCCTCTTCATTTATCAGAAATTGCTTTTCTTCTTCAGAAGAATCCATGACTTGCCAATCTTTCCAGCTATTATCTTCAAAGTCAGCAAGTACTGTTGCCGTAGAAGATAAATCATAAAGATTCTCATTCTCATCATTGGTCAATACAAACTGGTCGGCAAGGATATGTCCCCAAGGATATACATCCAAATCTATGACTTTCAAAATAGCCTTCTTTCCTTGGAAAAGTTTCAAATCCCAAACAACTTCATTCAGAATTTCAGACTGATTACCAGCCGCCGTTTGAACAATCTTTCCATCAATAACCAAATTAACAGAAGTACGGTCGGTCTGATTACCTCCACCTACCAGGAATTTCAAGTATCTTTTTTCAATATTAAACTCAGGAGATTGAATAATACCTACCAAGCCATCACCTCCTTTATCGAACGAATTCAACAACTGTTTACCAGCAAAGCCGCTTACAGATTGTTGATTAGGAGCAGTTCCTTTAGAAGGGCTTCCAATGTATGCCTTACCTGTTTTTCTGGCAAAGCCGATAGAAAGATTTGAATCAGGAAAGTACCAGCAGAAGTTTACTCTAACAGTTTTTGTCTCTCCTGGTTGCAATGCTACCGGGACATAAACAGATGCTCCTGGAGCAACTCCTTTAACGGGCTGATTATTGGCCATCCTTCCACAACGGATATTATCCCAGACCACAGTTTGGGAATCAAACCAACCACCACGAAACCAACAATAGTCTACCACTGCTTCATCATTGTCTACATAAATAGCCAGGCCACTATCATTTTGGTTAGATTCCAAAATAAACCCATTTTTTACCCCTTGGATAGTCCCCTGGTCATCAATAAAATTCTTTGCATTATAAGAAAAGACAGTCTCAAGAGTCTTATCAGAGACATTCGTAAGCTGATATTCCAGTACTCCTACCGGCAGACTGGAATTATCAGGATCTGTTGGAATAAAGGGGCTCCAACCTATAATTTTTGCCTGCAAAGGAAAAGTCTTATCTCTTAAATCTATAGTTGCAAAAGGGAAATGTGACTGAAAAGCTACTTCTTCAAAACGAGGCAAACCATATGTTTTATCCCCTCTACCTAAACTGCTCTGAACGGGTCCGAACAATTTCCAGGTCGGTATCTGACCTTCTAATACTTTTGCTCCCGACTCAAAGCCTTTTACATAAATAGCAGCAAAAGCATATGGTTCGTTCATTACATCTGGATGATGTCTGAGCGATACATGCGAGATAGCACCGGTTCCTTCCAAACAGAACATACCAGCGCCAATACCACCAATAGGAAATGCAATCCGATTCAGATTTTCTCCTTGATATATTCCATTAAACTTTCTTGAAAGAGCACCAGATGACACTTCGTTAGTCTGAGGTATAGTCTGCGCCACAGAGAGAGTCATTGTACCCAACAAGGCTGATATTGTCAATACTTTTTTTATCATAAGCTTGTATTTTATTTTGGAAAAAATAGAGAGCGGGCCTATTCAGAAAAACAACAATTAATTCTTGTTCCAATAAAAGCACACTCTCTATTTGTGAACACTCCTTTTGAGACTATTCTATTTTAGCAATTACACCCTCAGAAGTAACTTTGGAAGTACGTCCAGTTTCCTGAGCATCTTCGGTAAAAGTACCTACCAACTTGACGATATAGCGATATTTTCTTGTTGGATCAATAGTGAAATCATGGGATGTTTCTTCATTTACCAAGGTTATCCTATCTCTATAGATATCATTTTCCACCACTTGTATCTGCACTGCAATAGGACGTATAAATTCTTCGGGTATTTCGGTAGGGATTTTCCAAGTCAATGTAACTGTGGCATCATCCTGAGTATATTGTACATTTTCTGCTATCGGCATGAAGTAGTTCAAGCCTTTGTCATCAAGTACACTTCTATCATAGCAGCTGGATAGTGACAACACTGCCAGCAGCATTATAAAAACGGTTGCTATTTTTTTCATAATTTTCTTTTTAATAGTTAGACATCAATATCCAGGATTCTGCGTATAATTACCCTTTGCGTATTCCATCTGGGGTTGTGAAATTGGAAAGTACTCATCACGACCAGCAGTAAAGCGAGCACTATTGAACCACGGAAAACGAGTTCTTTCGATAGCAAAGTATTCATTCATAGTTTCTGCCAAAGTACCCCAACGCTGCAGATCGAAGAAACGATGGCCTTCACAAGCAAATTCTAAACGATTCTCCCACACTAGCGCTTGCCAAGCGTAGTCTCTGGTCCATGTGCAGTTTACGCCTGGTTGATAAGTAGCGACATGATAGTCCATTGTAGGCTGGTTATCGGCTTTTATCAAGCGAATTCTACTATTGGCTGCACGAGAACGAATCTGATTGATTAATGGCAGAGCTTCCATCTCTCTATCCAATTGAATCAGGATTTCAGCTTTCCACAACAAGACATCATCGTAACGAATCATCTTCTTGTTCATAGAGTTAAACTGCCATCCATCATACATCAAACAGCCACAATCTGGATCCGGCATATCTTTGATGGGCTTCAGAAAACTATAAGTAATCGGATCACGGCTGGCAGATGAGTGGAATATCAAGTCGGGGTTATACTTCCAGGGTTGACCAGGGGCTACGATAGTATGGCTGAAACGCGGATCCCATGTATATTTGTCAAAGTAATCTTTAGCACCACTGTTAACAATATCCAGATTGTACGAACCATCAGGATTCTTGATGTACTGACCATAGTCGTCGTCGTTATAATCTTCGAAACGAGGTAAACCATTTTGATCCGTCTTGAAGGCATTGGTCAGAGTGTAGCTGGCATGATTGAAGTCGCAGCATTGGAATTTGGCATTACCATTTTCATCCTTGGGCCACATATAAGGATGATTCAAACCTTCGGCACGGTTGATTCGGCCACCGGATGAAAGACCGTCGTTGATAGAGAACTGCAACTCCCAAATGGATTCTTTGGTAGCGTTGTCGTATTGTAACAGGAAGTTGTTGGCGAAGTCGGGTTCCAAACCTACACGGTCGCCTTCCTGAGCAATAATCTTATCAATATAAGGCAAGGCCTCTTCAAGCATTTGTTTATTAATGCCTACCACTTGATGCCGGTTATCCTGTTCGTATGCCATATTCAGCATTGTTCTGGCAATCATAGCAGTAGCAGCATTGCGACTCACACGACCTTTGTCTTTTTGATCCAAAGGGAGCAGGCTTTCGGCTTTCTTGAAATCGTCGAGAATACGTTGCCATAAATAAAGATCATTATCCTGTCCGGATTCACGATTAGGCACAGCTTCAAAAGCCTCGGACGTACCTGTCACGTTCTCATCAATGTAGGGTACATACTTCCAAAGTTTCTTCAGTCGATACAGTGTAAACGAACGGATAAAGAGCATCTCGCCCATATAGCTGTTTTTCTCCGGTAGTTCTTCTTCCGTGAAGTTTGCCATCCTCTGGATAGCTGTGTTACATCTCTGAATGACTTGATAAGATACATACCAAGTTCCGTCCAATCCACCCGTATCAGAGGTCACATTAGTAAAAAGTGACATATTACCGAAAGAACCGATAGCATCTGCAACGCCACCACCACCTTTATAAACGTCATCCGAACGCATGGAACCGGACCACCAATACATGTAAACAGACTCAAACGAACCGATCTCGCACATACGAGCATAAGCAGCCGTTACAAAACCTTCAATATCACTAGGTTTGCTAAGTATATTTTCATCCAACACTTGCTTGGGATTGACATTCAGGTACGAATCGCAACTGCAAACTCCCAATAATGAAAGTAAAGCGATCGATAAAGAATATATTCTTTTCATAATTTGTTCTTTTTATTTAGTTTAGAAAGTAACGTTAATACCGAAGCTGAAAGTAAACGGTGTCAAATAAGCGTAAGAAGGCCATTCAGGGTCAAAACTGGTATACTTATCAGCTCCCCAGAATTTCTTCAACGTAAAAACATTATCAGCAGAAACATACAGACGCAGATTCTTCATATACATCTTCTCAGTAAGGTGAGCAGGGAAAGTATACCCCAGCTCTATATTTCTCAATTTAATGTACGAACCATCTTCTACAAAATAAGAAGAGAAGCGCTGCTCATTGTTAGAGGTATTGTTTGTAATGGCTGGAATATCGGAACCTGAGTTGCTGGGTGACCAAGCGCCCAACATGCGGGTAGCATGATTCTTCCAAGCCGGATTCGTATAAAGCCAAATGTCGCTTTCCTTTTTCCAGTCACTGTTCACGTCGTTACCAAACAATCCTTCGAAAAACAAATTTAAGTCAAAGCCTTTGTAAGCGAAGTCAAAGTTAAGCCCACCGAAGAAATCTGGATCAGAACAGCCTATCCAGGTTCTATCATATGTTTCGTTGATTACGCCGTCACCGTCCAAGTCTTTATAACGAATACGTCCGATTGCTTTGCCTGGCTGATCAGCATGAGCGTCGACTTCTTCCTGTGTGCGGAAGATACCATCGGCAACCAGACCATACATAGTGTTTGGTGAGCGTCCCAGAATCAAATCATGCACACCGTCACCTGCATATTTGTTGATTACATTGGAGGGGAGTTCAGTCAACTCTGTTTTGTATGTACCAATGTTAGCCGTAATTGCCCATTGGAAATCATTAGTAGGTTCACTTCTGAAAGTCAAAGCAAATTCTACACCCTGGTTGTTCATACTTGCACCGTTAATCCATGGCTCACCACCTTCACCCATTGCAGCAATGTATGGAGTCTGTACAAGAATATCTTTAGTTTTCTTGTTGTAATAATCGAAAGAACCCGTCAAGCGTTGATTGAAAAAACCGAAATCAATACCAACGTTAGTTTGCTTTGTAGTCTCCCACTTCAAATCAGGATTGCCGAGCCAAGTTCTTCTATAGCCCGATTGTAGATTACCGGTTTCTTGGCCTTCAATGGGGTAAGCTGTATCAAAATAACTGGTAGTAAACGGAGTCGTTGTATAACCACGAGGTAATCCTTGTACACTACCGTTAGCACCCCAACTGAGGCGTAGCTTCAAATCGGACAGCCAGTCGGTCTCTTCCATAAAAGCTTCATCCTTGATTCTCCAGCCGACCGAAAATGCAGGAAATACAGCATAGCGATTGTTAGCACCGAATAAAGAAGAACCATCACGACGCACTGTAGCAGACAGTAAATACTTGCCAGCGTATGAGTAATTAGCCTTAGCGAAGAGTGAGAAATAAGCATATTCGTCAGCCGAGCTACCTAGGGTAATTTCACTACCAGTAGCTACACCAAGATGGGCGAAATCACGATCTTCCAAATAAAGACCTTCTCTTTTAGCAGAAAACCCTTCCTGTACATATCGGGTGAATTCAGTACCCAACACAGCATCAATGTGGTGCTTACCCAAACTTTGATTATAAGATAAAGTATTGGTCCATACGTAACTCAACGGGTGAGACTGATTGTTACTTACATAATTTTTAGTATTACCTCTGAAACCTGTCTCTACAAAGGCGCCATCTATTGCCCTGCTGTAGGAGTTGCCATAATCCACCCCGAACTGGGTTCTGGCCGAGATTCCGTTCCAAATATTTACATCCATAAAGATATCACCGACGATTTTTACGTAGTTGCTGATGTTATCCTTACCCATTGTCATCATACGAACCGGATTATTGATATCATCAAGTCCAGCTGGGCCAGCCCAGTTACCATTTACATCGTAAACAGGAACAATGGACGGCATGATCATAGCATTAAAAGTTTGATATTGGTCTTTATACTGCAAATAAGATATAGCTAGGTTTTCGCCTACTTTTACACGGTCTTTAATCAGACTGTATTCTGTGTTGGCACGTACAGAATATTTTTTAAAAAAGGAATGTATCTGCGTACCTTGATTGTTGGAGTACCCCAATGAAAATAAGCTCTTAGCCTTTTCAGTGCCATTGGAAATCGTGATTTGGTGATTGGTCAACAAAGCAGTGCGAAATATTTCATCCATCCAATCCGTATCAGCAGTTCTCACCAAATGGTCGTTATCCAAAAAATCTTTTGTCCGCATGCCGTCCATCACTAGCATACCATTTTCACCCCTATGATAGTCATACTCGTAGCCATTTGGAAAAAGTAGGGCCGATCCGTAAGCCCATTCGTCATAGGCAGCAGCGCGGAAAGCAGCGATACCAAATTGTTCCGTGTTCATCATCTCTGGTTTATTCAGTATCTTGCTGACAGAAACGCTACCATTATAATCGATGGTAGTCTTGCCAACCTTACCTTTCTTGGTCTGAATTAAGATTACACCGCCAGAAGCTCGTGCGCCATAAATAGAAGCGGAAGCAGCATCCTTCAAGACCTGGATGGACTCAATATCACCCGAGTTGATATCACGAAGATTCAGGTTCTGCGTCGGCATACCATCCAATACGATCAGAGGGGTCACAGCACCAGATAAAGAAGATAGCCCACGAATCTGGATACCTACACTTTCGGCTGGGTTACCACCATTGGTCGTAATCTTTACACCGGCCATCTTACCTTGCAAAGACTTCATGGCATTGGCAGAAGTATTCTTGATATCTTTTGCATCGGCCATAGATACGGAACCTGTCAGGTCTGCCTTTCTCTGACTCATGTAGCCAGTATATACTACAACTTCAGAAAGCATTGTAGCATCACTCTTCATAACAACATCCAAACTCTTCAGACCTTTAACAGGATGTTCTTCTGTGCTCTGACCGATATAAGAAAATACCAATATTGCATCATCAGAAGGTATTCTTATTGAATATCTTCCTTCCACATCAGTTGTAGTACCTATAGCAGTTCCTTTAACAATGACATTCACTCCAATAAGAGGCTCATTAGTACCTTCTTCTAACACAGTTCCTTGTATTATTCTCGCTTGTTGGATCTCATTGGATGTATTGATGCCGTGTTCAGATACTTGAGTAGATTCATTTGCCAACTTAGCAGTTGCAGGAAATACATTGTCTCCCGCATACACTGCTAATGATAACATTGATGCCAATGCTATGAAACCATTTCTTTTAAAAGAAATTCTCATAATACTTTGATTTAATAGTTAATAAAAATTCATTGTGATTGTATATATCAAGTATACGCTGTTCTTACCATCTTGGAATTTCTAAATCATCTTTGCTTGGCAAGATTGGAAACTTAACATGTGGTTCAGTTTGATACCAAAAAGAAGTTGATGAAATATCAGATTTTTGATTGTTATAACGACCATCATGGCGCCAACCTAAATCCTGTATTGTAACTTTCAAATCTTTATCAAAGCGTATGGGGTCCAAAATATGCCAGCGATAGAGTCCAAAGGCAGTAACTGCACGATAGAGTCCATCTGGACGGATGACCTGATGCATTCCGGCATAAGGAGTAGTAAACTCTTGGTATTGGCGAGTTTTGGGATTTTCAAAGTTGTATGAACCACAGAAATAATCTTCTGCTCCAGTTCCGCAAATAGTAGGATATTCTTTATCACCGTCCATGTAGAATTTTATCTCGCCTTCGCCCCACCAGCAATTATCATTCACACGCCAAGCCAAATAAGTGCCTACATACTGGCCTTTGCCTTTTACGCCATCTATCAATGTGTGCAATGAACCTTTAGTGGGATTAGAACGACGGAATTGTGCATGGAAATAAGCTTCATCTTCAGGAATATCGGTTAATGTGTAGTTAATTTGGTAGTACAAACGCATTTCTTCAGCAGTATTTATATTTTCCAATGTGATGCGTGCTTTTTTACGGAAAGGCATTTTCCAGTAGCAGTTGAAAGCACTACCTGGATTTACGCAAACGGCCAAAGAAGATAGTTGTGCATATTCATTATATGCGCTACAAAAGAAGTCGCCTACCGGACATTCAACAGATGGTTCTTTCTCATCATCCCAATACATTCTGATAATAGAAAAGCGCCAATTACCTGTTGGTGTCATCCAAATTTGCTGAATAGCTCCAGGGCCTTCGATTTCAGCAATTGTCATTGTTTCGCCGGGCTTTACAATAATGAATGGATTTACTTTCCAGCCTTTGCCTAAATCTTTAGCCGCATGATGCGCATTAGCTTGATTAGGTTTATCTTTATCCCTTACCGGATCGGCCATACTACCCTTGCCTTTTTCGCCGGTAAAGTTTTCAGGACTGATG
>ULMJ01038231.1_pt1 | contig 48717 bp, 40 predicted proteins | sample 1951641 | NCBI WGS metagenome assembly ULMJ01 (sample SAMEA4835550, study PRJEB28245) | human gut metagenome | biome: gut microbiome; material: fecal sample | place: Denmark | collected 2008 | reverse complement strand
GGCAGCCGTAGACAGCATTGCCGTAGCCGACAGCATTGCTGCCGAAAACAAAAAACGCCTGTTGGAGATGACCACTACTGCCACCCCGCAAGTGCCGCCCACACCGGCGGACAGTCTGCACGAGGCAGTCAACAAGAAAGTATTCATTCCCAATCCGACCAAGGCGACATGGCTCGCTCTCGTCATTCCCGGCGGCGGACAAATCTATAACCGGAAATACTGGAAGCTGCCTATTATATATGGCGGTTTTGCCGGATGTGCATATGCGCTCACGTGGAATGGCAAAATGTATAAAGACTATATGCAGGCCTACAAGGATGCCGCCCAAGGAAATTGGGAAGCCAGCAGTATCAATGACCTCCTGCCTCCCGGATACGTTGACCGTGTTTCCAAAACCCAGATAACAGAAACCCTCCGGAAGCGAAAAGACACATACCGTCGGTATCGTGACCTGAGTATCTTCGCCTTCATAGGCGTCTATCTGATATCGGTAATCGATGCTTATGTAGATGCAGAGTTATCTAATTTCGACATCACCCCCGACCTTAGCATGCGGATAGAGCCGGCTGTAATCAACAACCAATACAGTAGCGGCACCTCCAACAAGTCGGTCGGGCTGCAATGTAGTTTCCGTTTTTAATGAATAAATAAGCTATACCAAAGAATAATCACACATGAAAAATAAATCTGTAAACATGAAGAAGTTTATCGCTACTCCGTTCCTGTTTTGTCTATCACTTTTCACCTTTCACGTACAAGCGCAGGAAAGTGTGGATGTGCTCATCCGCGACAACGGAACAGAACGAAAGGAAAGTATCGAGCTTCCCCAAAGTATGACATATCCGCTGGACAGCTTGCTCAACGACTGGAAAGCGAAGAATTATATCGACCTGAGCAAAGATTGCAGCACTTCTACAGAGAATCCTCTTTTCAGCGACTCTGTCTATATCGACCGCCTGAGCCGCATTCCAGCCGTAATGGAAATGCCATACAATGAAATTGTACGCAAATTTATTGATATGTACACCGGACGCCTGCGCAATAATGTAGCATTTATGCTGAGCGCCTGCAACTTCTACATGCCTATCTTTGAAGAAGCACTCGATACCTACGGTCTGCCGCTCGAACTCAGGTATCTGCCCATTATCGAGTCCGCCCTCAACCCTTCCGCCAGGTCGCGCGTAGGCGCCTCCGGCTTGTGGCAGTTTATGCTGGCTACCGGAAAGATGTACGGGCTGGAAAGCAACAGCCTCGTTGACGAACGCTGCGACCCGATAAAAGCCACTTGGGCAGCCGCCCGCTACCTGAAGGATTTGTATGCCATTTATCAGGACTGGAACTTGGTGATTGCCGCCTACAACTGTGGACCGGGCACCATCAACAAGGCTATACGCCGCGCCGGAGGGAAAACGGACTATTGGGAAATCTACAACTTCCTGCCAAAGGAAACCCGAGGATATGTGCCTGCATTTATTGCAGCCAACTATGTTATGACGTATTACTGCAAGCACAACATCTGCCCCATGGAAACCAATATTCCTGAGGCAACGGACACCGTTCTGGTGACAAAAAACTTACACTTCGAACAACTTGCCGATATCTGTGGCGTCAGCCTGGAAGAAGTCAAAAGCCTTAACCCCCAGTACAAAAAGAGCATTATTCCCGGTGAAAGCAAAGCACAGACTCTCCGCCTGCCGATGAACTCCATCAGTACATTTATCGACAACCAAGATACAATCTATGCCCATCGTTCTAACGAACTGTTCAAGAACCGCCGAACGGTAGCCATCTCCGAAACCCGTTCTACAGGACGGCGCGCCACCACTGGCAGCGGCAACCTGACGCGTCATAAGATACGAAACGGAGAAACACTGGGAAGCATCGCACGCCGTTATGGTGTCACCGTCAAACAACTTCAAAGTTGGAACGGACTGCGCAACACCAACATTTCCGCCGGAAAGCAACTGAAGATATATAAATAAACCCACAAACGCTTGCGTGATGTTGAAATTTGCTTATTTTTGCAGCAATTGAAGAAAGGAGAACAGGTTATGGAAGAGAATGTGAGCCAGAAAGATAAAGAAAAAGTCGAAGAGGAAATGATAGAACAGGCTTTCCAGCAACTGTTGAACGACTATTTGGCAACCAAACACCGTAAGCGTATTGAGATTATTACAAAAGCATTCAACTTTGCCAACCAGGCGCATAAGGGCATCAAACGCCGTTCGGGCGAGCCTTACATTATGCACCCGCTTGCTGTGGCACAGATTGTATGCACCGAAATAGGTTTGGGCTCTACGTCCATTTGTGCCGCCCTGCTGCACGATGTGGTAGAGGACACAGACTATACCGTAGAAGACATAGAAAATATATTCGGCCCGAAGATTGCCCAGATTGTGGACGGGCTGACTAAAATATCCGGTGGTATCTTCGGTGACCGCGCTTCGGCACAGGCAGAGAACTTCAAAAAGTTACTGCTGACGATGTCTGATGATATACGTGTGATTCTTATCAAAATAGCCGACCGTCTGCATAATATGCGCACGTTAGGTTCCATGCTGCCCAACAAGCAATTCAAGATTGCAGGTGAGACATTGTATATCTATGCCCCCCTTGCCAACCGCCTGGGGCTTTATAAAATAAAAACTGAACTGGAAAACCTGAGTTTCAGATACGAACATCCCGAAGAATATCACGAAATCGAAGAAAAGCTGGCGGCCACAGCTACCGAGCGTGACAAGGTATTCAAGGAGTTCACCGCCCCGATTCGTGCCCAACTGGACAAAATGGGGTTGAAATACCGTATTCTTGCACGTGTAAAATCCATCTTCTCCATCTGGAACAAGATGCAGACCAAGCATGTGCCGTTCGAGGAAATCTACGACCTGCTTGCCGTACGCATCATTTTCGAACCACGCAATACGGACGAGGAACTGAACGATTGTTTCGACATCTACGTCTCCATCTCCAAAATATACAAGCCCCATCCCGACCGCCTGCGCGACTGGGTGAGCCACCCCAAAGCAAACGGTTATCAAGCCCTGCACGTCACCCTCATGGGCAACAACGGACAGTGGATTGAAGTGCAAATCCGCAGCGAGCGCATGAACGACGTGGCCGAACAAGGCTTTGCTGCACACTGGAAATACAAAGAAGGAGGTGGCGGTGAAGACGAAGGCGAACTGGATAAATGGCTACGCACCATCAAGGAAATTCTCGATGACCCACAACCGGACGCTATCGACTTCCTCGATACCATCAAACTGAACCTGTTTGCATCGGAGATATTCGTGTTTACTCCGAAAGGTGAAATCAAAACCATGCCGCAGAATTCTACAGCACTGGACTTTGCTTTCTCCCTGCACACAGACATCGGTAGCCACTGCATCGGTGCAAAGGTAAACCATAAGCTTGTACCATTGAGCCACAAATTGCAGAGCGGTGACCAGGTGGAGGTACTGACATCCAAATCTCAACGCGTACAACCGGAATGGGAAGTATTTGCAACGACTGCCCGTGCCCGTGCCAAAATAGCCGCCATCCTGCGCAAAGAGCAAAGAACAAGCCAGAAAGAAGGCGAAAACCTCCTGAACGAATTCTTCAAAAAGGAAGAACTGCGACCGGATGACATACTGGTAGACAAACTGGTAAAGGCTCATAACATGAAAAGCCGTGACGAATTACTCATAGCCATCGGCAACAAGAAAATCGTACTCGGAGATCTGGATAAAAACGCCTTGAAAGAAAAGCAGGGAACCAACTGGAAGAAGTTCCTCACATTCTCGTTCGGCAGCAATAAAGATAATAAAGAACCGGTCGAAGAGAAGGTGCCGCAAGAAAAGGAGAAAATCAATACGAAGCAAATTCTGAAACTGACGGAAGAGAATATCCAGAAGAACTATATCATGGCAGAATGCTGTCACCCTATACCCGGTGATGACGTGCTGGGTTACATTGACGAGAATGACCGGATCATCATTCATAAACGCCAATGCCCCGTTGCCGCCCGATTGAAGAGTAGCTACGGAAACCGCATTCTTGCCACAGAATGGGACACACACAAGGAGCTCTCTTTCTTGGTGAATATATATATAAAAGGTATAGATGCCATGGGATTGCTGAACGAAGTGACCCAAGTCATCTCCCGCCAGTTGAATGTGAATATCCGTAAACTGACAATTGAAACAACGGACGGCATCTTTGAAGGCAACCTGCAATTGTATGTACATGATGTGGACGACGTGAAAACCATTTGCAATAATCTGAAACAGATACAGAACATCAAGCAGGTGACCCGTGTAGAGGCGTAAATGGAATGAAAGTCAAACAATAAAAGCACACTATAATATGTTTAACTCTAAAAAAGGAATAGACGATAAAGTTAGTAACCAGTTAACCACCCTTTCCAACCAAAGTTTAATCAAGGGTGACTGTTCCATAGAAGGAGATATGCGTATCGATGGAACGATAGAAGGCAATATCCGATGCACCGGAAAAATAGTGATTGGTCCTGAAGGAAGAATAAACGGAAACATTTCCTGTACGCACGCCTGCCTGCACGGCACTATCATTGGCGATGCATACGTGAAGGAAGAACTCACCCTGAAAGCCAACTGTGTGATGCAAGGCAACATCTATACCACGAAACTGGAAATAGAATCGCAAGCCAAGTTCAACGGAAGCTGTAGTACAAATGACATGAATCATGAGGTAAAATTACTGGGAGCTATTACTGAATAACATTATTTACAATAGATTTAAGCTTCCCAAAACCATTCCGCTAATAAAAGTTTTATTTTGCATAGACATCTATTATTGATATAAAATAGCTATTTTTGCAGTCTATATCAATGAAGTATACTATGATAGTCGGCAAATATATAAATTTAGAGATACTCCGAAGGATACTATTTAATGATGAAGAAATAATAATTTCCGATGAATGTATCCAAGAAGTAGATAAAAGTTTTCACTTCTTAAGAGAGTTCTCAAGCGATAAAATTATTTACGGAATCAATACAGGATTCGGTCCTATGGCGCAATATAGAATCGAAGACAAGTCATTAAGAGAACTACAATATAATATTATCAGAAGCCACTCTACCGGAGCCGGACAACCATTGCCTTCACTCTATGTAAAAGCAGCAATGATTGCCAGATTATTCACCTTTCTACAAGGGAAATCAGGAATACACACGGAACTGGTAGAGTTACTCGTTAAGTTCATTAACCTGAATATTTTTCCATATATACCGGAACATGGCAGCGTAGGTGCCAGTGGTGACTTGGTGCAACTTGCTCACATGGCATTAGCACTGATAGGAGAAGGCGAAGTCTTCTATAAAGGAGAGCTACAACCTACCGCCCAGGTACTTGAGAAGAATCACCTCGAGCCTTTTTCCATACACATACGCGAAGGGCTCTCGGTAACCAATGGCACTTCTGTCATGACAGGCATTGGCATTGTGAATTTGCTTTATGCCCGCCAATTGCTCAATTGGTCGGTTTGTGCATCGGTAATGATGAATGAGATTGCTGCATCGTATGACGATTTTATCTCCCAGCCGCTCAATGATGCCAAACTCCACAAAGGCCAGCAGAAAATAGCTGAGGCCATGAGAAAACAAATGGCAGACAGCAAGTGCACACTCAAAAGGGAAATTGAATTGTACGGACAAAAACATGAGGAGAAGATTTTTGAACATAAAGTACAACCTTATTATTCATTAAGATGTACTCCGCAGATTCTGGGGCCGGTATATGATGCTTTAGCCAATGTGGAAGAAGTGCTCATCAATGAAATCAACTCTGCTTGTGATAACCCGATTGTCGATCCTGAGACACAGAATGTATACCATGGTGGTAACTTCCATGGAGATTATATATCTTTTGAGATGGATAAACTGAAAATAGCCATCACGAAACTAACTATGCTCAGCGAGCGTCAATTGAACTATCTGTTTCATGATAGAATCAATGGCATCCTCCCTCCTTTTGTCAACTTAGGAGTATTAGGATTGAATTATGGACTGCAAGCCTCACAATTCACGGCAACCTCTACAACTGCCGAATGCCAGACTTTGTCTAATCCGATGTATGTGCATAGCATTCCCAACAACAACGATAACCAGGATATTGTGAGCATGGGAACCAACTCTGCATTAATGGCAAAAACGGTTATTGAGAATTCTTATCAAGTCATGAGTATTCTGTTTATGGGTATTGTACAGGCAGTGGATTATTTAAAGATACAGGAGAAGTTGAGCACAGAGTCACGTTGTGTATACAATGAAATCCGGGCATTTTTCCCCGTATTTACCCAGGACACTCCCAAATACAAAGAGATAGAAGCAATGGGTAAGTACTTGAAGAATAAGAAATTTAATTTATAAATGAAATACGCGTTAATAACAGGCGGAAGCCGGGGTATAGGACGTACTGTCAGCATAAAGTTGGCAGAGATGGGATATACAGTGCTGATTAATTATCAAAGTAACGATAAGGAAGCAGCAAAGACCCTACAATTGGTTCGTGAAAAAGGAGGAGACGGAGAGTTATTGAAGTTTGACGTCACCAACCCGAATGCAGTAACCGAAGCCATAAACTCCTGGAGTACCCGACACCCGGAAGAATATATCGAAGTACTGATAAATAATGCAGGCATACGTAAAGACAACCTTATGCTCTGGATGACCGGAGAAGAATGGAATAGTGTATTGGATACCAGCCTGAACGGATTCTTCCACGTTACTCAGGCATTACTTAAAAACATGTTAGTCAAACGCTTCGGACGTATAGTCAACGTAGTTTCACTATCAGGCATCAAAGGCATGCCCGGACAGACCAACTATTCTGCAGCTAAAGGCGGTGTCATTGCCGCTACCAAGGCATTGGCCCAGGAGGTAGCAAAGAAACATGTGACAGTCAATGCCGTAGCACCGGGATTCATCCGTACGGAAATGACTGAGGATATCAATGAAAACGAGTGGAAAAAACACATCCCTGCCGGACGCTTCGGTGAACCGGAAGAAGTGGCAGCTCTTGTTGGCTTCTTGGTATCCCCCAACGCCTCTTACATTACGGGTGAAGTGATTTCAATCAATGGAGGACTGTATACATGAGAAGAGTTGTCATCACAGGAATGGGAATCTACTCGTGCATCGGTAAAAACCTGGACGAGGTAACCGACTCCTTATACAATGGAAAATCAGGGATTGGCATTGATCCTGAACGAAAAAAAATGGGATATTTATCCTCATTGACAGGCCTGTTGGAACGCCCTGAGCTCAAAAAACTACTGGACAGGCGGAAACGTCTCTGTCTGCCCGAACAGGGTGAATATGCATATATGGCAACAGTAGAAGCATTCAGAAACGCTGGTATAGATGAGGCATTTCTGGAAGCAAACGAGGTAGGAGTTCTTTTTGGAAATGACAGCAGTACTGCACCCATTATCAATGCGGTAGATATTATACGGGAAAAGAAAAATACGGTTCTGGTAGGTTCCGGTTCTATCTTCCAGTCCATGAACTCGACTGTATCCATGAACCTGTCAGTCATATTCAAGCTCAGAGGGGTAAACTTCACCATCTCCGGTGCCTGTGCAAGCGGATCACACGCCATTGGCATGGGATACTTGCTCATCAAATCGGGATTGCAGGATTGCATATTATGCGGAGGTGCGCAAGAAGTGAATCCTTTCTCCGTAGGTAGTTTTGATGGGCTAAGTGCCTTCTCTACCCGGGAGGCCGAACCACAAAAAGCATCCAGACCTTTTGATAAAAACAGGGACGGACTCGTGCCCAGTGGTGGTGGTGCCAGTCTGGTTCTGGAAAGTTATGAATCGGCAGTGAAACGTGGGGCTCCCATATTGGCAGAGATTATCGGTTATGGTTTCTCTTCAAACGGAGAGCATATATCCGTGCCCAATATAGACGGTCCGAGGCGTTCATTGGAAATGGCTATCAAAGATGCAGGAATTGCATTGGATGAAATTAAATATATCAATGCACATGCAACATCCACTCCGATAGGGGATTTGAATGAGGCAAAAGCCATATCAGAGGTATTTGAGGGGCACCGCCCATACGTGACTTCTACGAAGTCCATGACCGGTCACGAAATGTGGATGGCAGGCGCCAGTGAAGTTATCTACTCTACTTTAATGATGCAGAACAATTTCATTGCCCCCAACCTGAATTTCGAGGAGCCGGATGAAGCATCGTCCCTGCTAAAAATCCCTGCCCTACGAGTAAATACTGAATTTGATACCTTCCTGTCGAACTCCTTTGGATTCGGCGGAACAAATTCTACATTAATTATAAAAAAAGTAAAGTAATATAAGTATGACCAACGAAGAAATCATTGAAAAGATAAGAGAAACCTTATCAGAAGAATTTGAAGTAGATATCGATCTTATCCAGTCTGATGCTCCGCTCATGCAAACATTGGAGTTAGACAGCCTGGACCTGGTAGATATGGTAGTGTTGATTGAGAAGAACTTCGGTTTCAATGTTACCGGGCAGGACTTTGTGGGAATCAAAACATTCCAAGACTTCTATAATCTCGTCATCACCCGTATGGCAGAGAATAAAAACGAATAAGTAAGATGTGGAAAGGTAAAACCCGTGGCGGTGTATCCGGATACCTGTTTTTCATTTATATGATCAGGTATCTCGGGGTTAAGGTCGCTTATGGTTTTCTGACTCTGATTGTTCTTTATTTCATTCCATTTGCTCCGAAAGCAACAAAGAGTATCTGGCAATACTCCCGCCGCATATTGAAACGAAACCGTATGCGCTCGGTGGGATTATTGCTGACTAACTATTACCGTCTGGGACAGATACTCATTGATAAAGTAGCTATCGGAAATGGGATGGTCGGTAAGTATCATTTCAAATTTAACCACTATCAGGAATTTCTGAATGTATTGGATGGCAACCAAGGAGTAATTATGATTGGCGCCCACGTTGGAAATTGGGAGATAGGAACTCCCTTTTTCAATGATTACAGCAAGAAAATGAACGTAGTGATGTACGATGCCGAACACCAGAAAATTAAAGAAATACTGAAGAAAAACGGTCAGCAGCAACCCTACAAGATAATACCGGTCAATGAAGACAACCTTGCCCACATATTCAAAATCACAGAAGCACTGGACAATAAAGAGTATGTTTGCTTCCAGGGAGACCGTTATCTGAATGCAGACAAACTGCTGACGTGTACATTCATGGGACAGGAAGCATCTTTCCCAATCGGCCCCTTCCTGCTGGCAACGCGGATGAAAGTTCCGGTAGTTTTCTATTTTGCCATGAGAGAGGCAAAGCAAACCTACCATTTCCACTTTGTATTGGCGGAGAAAGTGTCCGGTTCAAGAGAAAAGAGAGCTGAACAGTTATTGCTGGAACAATATGTGAGTGCCCTGGAAAAAATAATAAGCCAATATCCCGAACAATGGTTCAACTACTACCCCTTCTGGAAATTGCCTGAATAAAATAAAATCAATAGAATGAAACTATTCCCTTCATTACAAAAGAGATATACCAAAGAGCGGTTCACCGCTGTGCAGGCGCAACGCCTGGCACAGGAAATAGCCTTTGGGCCCATTGTGTTTCAGGTTTCACGCCTGATGCTGAAATTCGGCATTTTCCGTTTGCTTTCCGATAACCGGAAAGGCATGTCATTGGAACAGATAAGTCAGGCCACCGGATTATCACCATATGCAGCACAAGTTCTACTGGAAGCCTCACTCACAATTGGCACTGTATTGGTGAAAGAAGACCAATATGTACTGGCAAAAGCAGGCTGGTTCCTGTTGAACGATGAAATGGCACGGGTGAATATGGACTTCAATCAGGATGTGAATTACAAAGGTCTGTTTCATTTGGAAGAAGCGTTGGTCAACGGTCGTCCGGCAGGTTTGAAAGAATTAGGAGATTGGCCTACCATTTATGAAGGGTTGTCCGCTTTGCCCGAACAAGTACAGAAAAGCTGGTTTGGATTCGACCATTTTTATTCAGACAATTCGTTCGACCAGGCACTCGAAATTGTATTCAGCCACTCTCCCCGAACTCTGCTCGATGTAGGAGGAAACACCGGAAGATGGGCTACCAAATGCGTACAGTACAATAAGGAGGTGAAAGTTACCATCATGGACCTGCCCCAACAGTTGGAAATGATGAAGCAGAAAACGGAAAATACACCCGGTCATGAACGCATTCATGGACACGGTGCAAACCTCCTCGACAAGAATGTACCTTTCCCGAAAGGATTTGATGCCATTTGGATGAGTCAATTTTTGGATTGCTTTTCCGAGAAAGAAGTCAAGAGTATTCTGTCTCGTGCCGCCCGGTCAATGTCTACAGATGGACGACTTTATATTATGGAGACTTTCTGGGACCGGCAAAAGTTTGAGACAGCCGCATATTGCCTGACACAAATCAGCATCTACTTTACTGCCATGGCAAACGGTAACAGTAAGATGTACCATTCGGATGATATGGCACGATGCGTCCATGAAGCCGGTCTGAAAATAGAAGAAATATATGATAACCTAGGATTAGGTCATAGTATCGTAAAATGTAAGTTGAAATGAGAAAAGCTAACATCATACACGGTAAAGGAATCCTGAACCTGATACCACAACGACCTCCAATCGTCATGGTAGACTCATTTTGCGGCATAGAAGGCAATTGTTCTTATTCAGCGTTGACAATCACCGCTGAAAATATCTTTTGCCTAGGAAATGAACTACAAGAATCCGGCATTATCGAACATATCGCCCAATCGGCAGCAGCCAGAATAGGATATCTCTATTTACAAAAAAATGAACCGGTGCCATTAGGTTTTATTGGTTCGGTAGATAAGCTGACCCTTCACCGTTTACCCAAAGTCGGGCAGGAACTATATACTGAAATTACGATTATTCAGGAGGTATTCGACATCACCCTGATATCTGCTTGCGTAAGCGCTGCAGAAGAAATGATTGCAGAATGCCGGATGAAAATATTTTTAGATAAGAAATGAGGCAGAAAACAAATCTACATACGGCAGCACTCACAGACCGCACCACCGTGAAGATACGATTCAGCGAAATAGACTCCATGCAAATCGTATGGCATGGTGAATATGTACGCTATTTTGAAGATGGCAGGGAATCTTTCGGTAAACGCTACGGCTTAGGATATATGGATATCTACGACGAAGGCTACATGGTGCCCATTGTTGACTTGAACTGCCAGTTTAAACAACCGTTATCGTTCGGTGAAGAAGTAATCATCGAAACCCGGTATATCTCTTGTGAAGCTGCAAAGATCAAATTCGAATATGTGCTATATCGGGCTACTAATAATAATATTGTTGCTACCGGCAGCACAACTCAGGTTTTCCTGAATAAGGACAGAGAGTTAGAGTTAGTAACCCCGGCTTTTTATCAGGCTTGGAAGAAGAAATGGAACATCCTATAAGTGTATATATCACGGCAGATGCCCTTATCAGTTCTTTGGGTTCAAATACTCAGGAGAATATAGAGGCAATCTGGAAGTACCGGAGCGGAATCACGATGCATGAAGCAGGAGTTATATCTGATAACCCGATATTGGCTGCTACTATTAATACGGATATTTGGAATATTGCAAAGGGTCTGGATGCTTATACACGCTTGGAACAGTTATTCATACTTGCTATTCAAGATATTCTTTCTCATTCCGGCATCAGTCTGGCAGATAAAAATTGCGGCCTCATCCTCTCCACCACAAAAGGCAATATCAATCTATTAAGCAAGCATTCCGATGAACCTGACATTAAAGCCTACCTATGGGAAATGGGAAGAAGAATAGGTGACTATTTTCAGGCCAGCGACCGGATTGAGGTTATCTCCAATGCCTGCATATCAGGAATATCTGCCCTAATTGTAGCCAAACGATGGATAGAGACCGGAAGATACCAGAAAGTCATAGTAGCAGGTGGAGACATCCTCTCCCGCTTCATCACCAGCGGATTTCTCTCTTTCAGATCCATCAGTTCACAGATATGCCGCCCTTACGATGCCCGGAGAGATGGACTTAATCTGGGAGAGGCTTGTGGTGCTATCTTATTGAGTTCAGAAGGGAAAGATACGGACATCATACTTTCCGGAGGAGCCATCAGCAATGATGCCAACCACATTTCCGGTCCATCGCGCACAGGAGACGGATTGTATTTTGCCATCCGCCAGGCTATGGAGGAAGCATCAATCACCGCCAGAGACGTCAGTTTCATTAATACACATGGCACCGCTACTGTTTATAATGACGAGATGGAATCCAAAGCCATTCATTTAGCCGGATTGGAGATGGTACCGGTCAATAGCATGAAATCCTATTTCGGCCACACCTTGGGAGCGTCGGGAATAATAGAGTCTATTATCTGTATTCACGAATTAAAAGAGAAAATGTTATTCGGCACGTTAGGCTATGAAGAAGCAGGTGTCAGTATGCCTGTCATAATTCAAGCCAAGCATCAGGAAATACCAATGAAGCATTGCATTAAAACAGCATCCGGTTTTGGAGGTTGTAATGCGGCGATTGTATTAACAATTCCCGAATATCAACAACAACCTCAAAAAGAACAGGCATCAGTAACCGTCCACACCACTGCAACTGTTTCCATTGAAAACGCCAACTTATACATGAATGGGAAAAGCATTTTTTCATCATCTTCCCCTGACTTTGCGCAATTTATCCGCGAAGCATACAAAAACATAGGCGGAAGTAGCATGAAATTCTACAAAATGGACGACCTTTGCAAATTAGGATACACCGCTGCCGAATACTTACTGAAAGGGAAAAACTTCCAACCGGAAGAAATAGGCATACTGCTGGTAAATTCCGCATCTTCACTCGATACGGACATTCATCATCAGACTATCATCAATCAGGAAGGCGACCATGCGGCCAGTCCTACAGTTTTTGTATATACGCTACCAAACGTTGTAGCCGGTGAAATATGCATTCGCCATAAAATACAAGGAGAAAATACTTTCTTCATAGAAAAAGAGTTCGATGCGGACAAGTTGGAAGAATACGCACGAATGATAATGAAGAAAGGAAAATTGAAAGCGTGTATCACTGGTTGGTGTAACCTTTTGATGGGAAAATATAAAGCTGATTTTAAATTAATTGAAGTACAATATTGATATGGAAGAATTAATAGAAAAACTAAAAAAAGAGCTTATAGAAGAACTGAATCTTGAAGAAATCACTCCGGAGGATATTAATCCCGATGAACCTCTGTTTGGTGACGGCGGTTTAGGGCTTGACTCCATTGATGCCCTCGAAATCATTCTTATTTTAGAACGTAATTACGGAATCAAAATAAAGAATCCTGCAGAAGGGAAACAGATATTCTACTCGATACGCACATTAGCGAACTATATCTCTGAGAATCAAAAGTAATGAAGATATACGTAACCGGTTTAGGCGTTGTTTCCGGCATAGGACTGGGGGTTGAAGAGAATATCACTTCACTCAGAAAGCATCAGCATGGCATGGGAAAAGTCACTCTTTTTCCCACAAAGTTAGATGTACCCGTATCAGAAGTGAAATACAGTAATGAAGAATTAAAACGGTTACTCTCTTTAAATACACAAAAAACATTCTCACGGACAGCTTTGCTGGGTATGTTGGCAGCAAGAGAAGCCATAAATGATGCCCAACTGGATACGACCTCTATGCGTACCGGGCTTATCTCTTCTACCTCAATAGGAGGCATGGACTTGAGTGAACACTTCTACGCTTCATTCAAAAAAGACAATAAAAAAGGACGATTGCGGGAAGTCATCTCTCACGACTGCGGTGCAAGCACTGAAATGATAGCGGATTATCTGAACGTAAACGACTTTGTGACGACTATAAGCACAGCTTGTTCGTCAACTGCCAATGCCATCATGCTGGGAGCCCGTATGATTAAGAATGACCTGCTGGATGCCGCCATCGTAGGAGGTACAGATGCTTTATGCAAGTTCACCCTCAATGGTTTTAATTCACTCATGATTCTAGACAAGGAGCATTGCCGTCCTTTTGACGAATCACGCGCAGGTCTCAATTTAGGAGAAGGGGCCGGATACCTTGTTCTTCAATCAGAAAAGTCGCTTCGAAAAGAGGCATATTGCCTGTTAAGCGGATATTCTAATGTGAATGAAGCTTTTCATCAGACCGGCAGTTCTCCCGAAGGAAACGGGCCTTTCTGGTCTATGCAGGAAGCCATAGCGAAAAGTAACATTCCGCAGGAGGAGATTGATTATATCAATGTACATGGTACAGGAACACCAAACAATGACCTCTCAGAGGGTCTTGCCATTCGACGGATTTTTGGTGATAAAATTCCACCATTCAGCTCCGTCAAAGCGTTCATTGGCCACACATTAGGTGCTTCGGAAGGCATTGAAGCCGTTTACTCAGTTCTCTCGGTGCGTTATGGTTTTATCTACCCTAGCCTGAATTTCGAGACCCCCACAGAAGAGACCGGGCTGATACCCGAAACCTCCTTTCGTGAAGGGGTGCCTATCCGTAACGTATTATCAAATTCATTCGGGTTCGGTGGAAATAATTCATCGTTACTGTTTTCCACATTAAAATAAAAACGATGCAACCTGTTTATATCAACCATATTGCCTCTATTCATGCGGATGCAGTTTCTAAAAAACATTCTTATTTATCTGCCAATGAACCGGATTATAAGAGTATTATCACCAATGCCGCACTCAGAAGACGCATGAGCCACATTATTAAGATGGGGGTTGCTTGCGGTTTGGAATGTATCAATGCCCTGCCTTCCGGAAAAGTAGATGCAATCATCACAGCTACCGGACTGGGATGTCTGGCAGATACAGAGAAGTTTCTGAATACAATTATTGAAAACAAGGAACAACTACTGAATCCAACGCCGTTTATCCAGTCGACCTTCAATACCATCGGAGGTCAAATTGCATTGCTTTGCCAGATACATGCTTATAACATGACATATGTACACCGAGGATTAAGCTTCGAAAGCGCACTATTGGATGGCATGATGAGAATCCGGGAAGGCGACGAAAATGTTTTGGTAGGTGCAATTGATGAGATTACACCTAACAGCTATATCATACAACAACGGTTGGGACTGCTAAGAGACATACAGGCAGGCGAAGGTGCCCAATTCTTTCTGTTGGGAAAAGAAATCACCCAATCCACTTTGGCAGAATTGATTGGTGTATCTACCTTTATCCATGCACACTCCACACAGGAAATAGCTAAAAGAATTCATCGCTTCCTGCAAAACAATCAATTAAGTCCCGAACAAATAAGTTGGTTCGTCACCGGTAAAAACGGAAACAAAAATGAAGATGCCATATATACTGCTTTAGAAAACGACCTGTTTTCCAAAGCAAAATGCATTACCTTTAAAGATGAATGTGGTGAATACCCTACAGCTTCTTCTTTTGCTGTATGGAAAGTGGCTAAAGCCCTTGGAAAAAGCCAGAGTTCAGGACAAATAGCCTTGATATACAATCACCACCATTCCATTAATCATTCACTTATTCTAATCCGGAAAAGACAATGATAATAGAAGGTCTAATTATATTAATAGTCATTTTCCTCGTCTATGCCTCTTGCAGTATCCGCTCCAACATCTATCTCAAGGTGTTTTGCAAGAAACAGACAGAAGAGAAAATTGTAGCCATCACTTTTGACGACGGACCGGACCCGATACAGACCCTTAAAGTATTGCAGGTTCTCAAAGAACAGCAAATTCCCGCTTGCTTCTTCTGTATCGGTCATAAAGTGAAGGGCAATGAATCATTGATACGGCAAATAATTGATGATGGGCACCTGATTGGCAATCATTCTTTTACCCATACCAATCATTTTCCCTTATATAGTCTGTCACGAATGAAAAAAGACCTGCAAGCTTGCCAGTCTGCATTAGAACAAGTAACTTCGCAGAAAATCAAATTATTTCGTCCGCCATTCGGAGTCACGAATCCTACGATAGCAAAAGCTGTACGCATATTAGGATATACTCCCATTGGCTGGAATATCAGAACATTTGATACACAGCATCCCTCCAAAGAGAAGGTTTTGCAGCGCATTCAAAACAAGTTGCGACCCGGTTCCATCATCCTCTTACACGACCGGATGCCAGATAGTGACCTGTTATTAAAAGAGATACTTAACTTAATTAAAGAACAAGGATATACAGTTGTCCGCTTGGACAAGATGCTATAATCAGAAACCATTATGAGAGCAATACTTATAACACTATTGATGACATTGGGAATTTCCTATGGCCATGCCCAGACGATGAAAAGACTAATCCAGACTCAGGATTTTGAAAATCGTCTGGCAAAAGAGGCACAAACCATACAATCCATTGAAAGCGATTTCACCCAGGTGAAGTATCTGGATATTCTGGACGAGAAGGTCACTTCCAAAGGAAAGTTCTATTATCAGAAGAGCGGTAAGATACGCATGGAATATGCCCAACCTGTAAACTACTTAATCGTGATAAACGATTCACGCCTTAAAATTGTGGCGGACGGTAAAAAGAGCACCATGAGTTTAAGTGCCAATAAAATGATGAACCAGATGCAAGATATGCTCACTGCATGTATGATAGGTGACCTCAGCAAAATATCTTCCGACTATAAACTGGAATATTTTGAGAATACCCCATACTATATGGTGAAGATTAAGCCAGTCAATAAAGCCATACAAGCCTATATTTCAGAAATTGAAATATATCTGGATAAAAAAGATATGTCAGTCTACAAATTGCGTCTTTCGGAGACTGACACCAATTATACAGAATATGAGTTCTATAACAAAAGCTTTAATGCGCTGAAAGATGAAACCAAGTTTTCTACTCGCTAATCTGGTTTGTGTGCTGTGTCTGCTCACTTCCTGTGCTTCCCCAAAGGTAGTGGAGGGAGATGCCTCTGTACATTCGGCCCCCATCATCTGTGCCCAAGAATTTTCGCAGAAATATAATATGCAACTCGATTTCATGAAGCATCATTTCAGTGGAATGCTAATTGTGAGGGAACTTCCAGATAATGAAATTAGAATACTAGCGTCTACCTACTTCGGGCTCAGCCTTTTTGACTTCTCACTTCGCAACGAAGAATTCCAAGTCAATAGTTGCATAGAACCTATGAAGAAAAAGAAAATACTGCAATTATTGGAAACAGACTTCAAGAATTTATTTTTAAACGGGAAGAATATCCGTATCAAAAAGAAAAACAGTACCTTTGAAAAAAGAGTCACAGGTAGCGGGTTCGGTAAATCAGTATTCTATCTGTCAGAGTTCGTATCAGGACATCCTAAACAGATAAAAATAAAACATCCCTGGCTGCGGCTAAGTATACAATTGGATAAACTAAAAGAGAAACAAGATTAATATGGCTGAACTTCTTTCTAATTTCTATCATATCACACTGTCTGAGAATATTAATGAAACAGATTGGATGGTGCGGGTCATGCTCAACCCACAACATTCTGTCTACGCCGGACACTTTCCACAACAGCCTGTGGTTCCGGGAGTCTGCATGCTACAAATAATAAAGGAATGCTTAGAGAAAATACACCAAGCTCCTTTGCAATATAAGCAAATAGCATCGTGCAAGTTCCTCTCAGCCATTAATCCGAATGAAACACCCGAATTGAAATTCTCAATTACGATAAAGAGAAGTGAGACAGACACCCTCCTGGTTCTGGTTGAAGGTGCATCTTCAAAAGATATTTGTATCAAGTTAAAAGCGCAATTAATCGACAAATGAACATAGAGGAATGTAATGCGGAACAATGGCATGAAAAGGCCGGGCAACTTGGGATTGTAGTGATTATACCTACCTACAATAACGGGACGACACTGGCTACTGTGATTGAAGATGTACTCTTCTACACAGAAAACATCATTGTTGTCAATGACGGCTCCACCGATAATACCCCTGTTCTTCTGGAAAACTATCCGAACCTAAGCATCATCACCCACCCTACTAATAAGGGAAAAGGAACAGCCTTGAAAAACGGATTGAAACAAGCCAAAGAAGCCGGATACCGATATGCCATCACTATCGATTCGGACGGACAACATTTTGCATCGGATATTCCCATATTCATTGAAGAAATAGAAAAGGAACCGGATGCCTTATTAGTAGGTGCCCGTAACCTGACTTCGGACAATATGCCAGGTAAGAACACATTTGCCAATAAGTTCTCCAATTTCTGGTTTAAACTTGAAACCGGAATAAAACTTCAAGATACTCAATCGGGTTACCGGCTCTATCCGTTACATAAAATCAACGTTCAGAGATTCTACTATACTGCCAAATATGAATTTGAACTCGAAGCACTGGTCTTTGCCGCATGGGGAGGAACCACAGTTCGGAACATACCTATACATGTATATTATCCGCCTCAGGAAGAACGTATTTCGCATTTCCGTCCTTTCCGGGATTTCACCCGCATCAGTATATTAAATACTCTATTAGTATTTATCACTTTCCTCTGGATATATCCGCGTAACTTCTTCCGGAAACTAACCTGGAACAATTGCCAGAAATTTTTCCATACCCACATTACTCATTCCAATGAATCGAACCTGAAAATCACTTATGCCATCATGCTGGGTGTTTTTATGGGAATAGTTCCCATTTGGGGATACCAGATGCTCGCCACACTTTTTTTAGCCCATTTGCTCAAGCTCAACAAAGTAATAGCCATCGTAGCCGCCAATATCAGTATCCCTCCCATGATTCCTTTCCTGCTGTATGGCAGTTATCTGACAGGGTGTAAGGCTCTGGGCAGACCAGTCGAACTTTACCTTACCGACATTTCATTTGAAAATGTGAAATCAGTTTTAGAGCAATATTTAATTGGAAGTGTTATCTTTGCAACCGCTTGTAGTATATTGGCAGGTATTATTGCTATCAGCCTGCTTACCGTATACAGAAGGTCCAGAACAGCATGACTCAATTCTTTATCAAACTATATAATTATTTCAGTAGACACAAAGTCCTCTTCTATTTGTCACTCTGTGCCTGTGTACTCTTTATGGGGTACTTCGCTTATCAGGTTAGGTTTGAAGAGAATGTGACACGCTTCTTTCCCGACACGAAAAATAGCCAAAACATCACTAAGGTATTTGATAATCTAAAGATAAAGGATAAAATTATCCTTTTAATCTCTCCTATTGACTCTACAGCAACTCCCGAACTGATGATAGAGGCAGGCGACCAGCTTAAACAAAACCTGTTAAAGAAAGCCAACCGAACCTGGATTAAAGACATCTTTTCGGAAGTGGATGAAACCACTATTGAGAAAGCCAGTAATTTTGTTTATGATAATCTCCCTCTGTTTCTAACAGAGAAAGACTACCAGCACTTTGATTCACTTCTAACTCAGGAAGGGATAGAGACCACTATGCGGAAGAATTATACCAATCTTCTCTCTCCCGCAGGTATAGCACTGAGAAGTTATATACAAAGAGACCCGTTAGGACTTGGGAATAACATCTTAAAACACTTACAAGATTTTCAGTTGGAAACCAACTACGAAATCAATAACGGGCATATCTTTTCGAAAGACGGCAACACTTTGCTAATGTTTGTAACGCCGGTATTCGGAACAGGAAGTACAGGTGAAAACGACAAGCTCATCCGGATACTTGAAGACGAATTGCAACAGGTGCACAAAGAACATCCCTCAATCAGTGCCTCTTACTTCGGAGGTCCTTCGGTAGGAGTCTACAATGCACGGCAAATAAAGAAAGATACTATCATCACTTCTTCGATTGCACTGCTGATTATCATTGTTTTTATCTCATTAGTATTCAAACACAAGAAGTCAATTCCCCTTATTGTCACTCCGGTATTATTCGGTGGACTGTTTGCTTTATGCTTGATTTATTTCATTCAGGGCTATATTTCCGCAATAGCCGTAGGGGCCGGGTCGGCCATTCTGGGTATTGCATTAAGTTACTCCATACATATGCTGGCACATCAGAATCATGTTTCCACCGTCCAGCAGTTAATTAAAGAAATAACCTATCCGCTTACAGTAGGCAGTTTCACTACCATCGGCGCATTCTTCGGACTCACTTTCACTACTTCCGAACTTTTACGAGATTTTGGATTGTTTGCCTCCCTGGCACTGATCGGCACTACCCTTTTCTGCCTCATCTACCTTCCGCATTTTCTGAAAGGGCAAGCTGATGTGAAACAAGGCAGAGTATTACGATTCATTGAAAAGATTAATGCCTATCCGTATGAAAAAAACAAATGGCTGGTGGGAATCATCGTCATTATTACACTGGTTAGTCTGTTTACTTCACAAAAAGTGCGGTTCAACGAAGATATGATGAGCCTCAATTACGAGCCTCAACATCTAAAACAAGCAGAAGCCAAACTGGAACAGCTTTTCAACACTCAGGAGAAAACTGTTCTCTTTGTCAGCATAGGCAAAAACATGCCCGAAGCCCTTGAACGTTATGCAAACACCAATCGCCATTTGTCGGTTTTTAAAGACCAGGGACTTATCAAAGCGTATGCCTCTGCCGAACAGTTCCTTATCTCACCGGAAGAACAGCACAAACGGCTGGATCAGTGGAATCGATATTGGGGAGAGCCGGGAAAAATATCGGCTATCCGTAAATATATGGAAGATGCCGCCCGTACTTATCATTTCCGAAAAGGCAGCTTCGATGCATTTTACCAGTGGTTAGAGCATCCCTTCCAACTTTACAATTATCAGGATGACACCAATAGTGTTGCCACCACTTTACTGAACGAATGGCAAACGAGTGCTGACTCCATCACTATGCTCGTCACCCAAGTACGTATCAATGACGATAATAAAGAAGAGGTATATCAACAATTCAAAGATGACACTGATGTCGTTGTTTTCGACCGGAGCTATTTTACCAACCAATGGGTTTCCGCCATTAACAATGACTTTTACCTGATACTTTATATTTCATCATTCCTTATATTCTTGGCATTGTTGATTTCGTACGGGCGTATAGAACTGACTCTGATAAGTTTCCTGCCCATGCTTATCAGTTGGACGATTATCTTAGGATTGATGGGGATTCTGGGAATAGAGTTCAATATCATCAATATCATTCTTTCCACTTTTATCTTCGGCATTGGAGACGACTTCAGTATTTTCATCATGGACGGACTTCAAAATAAATACCGGACAGGAAAGACAATTCTCAATTCTCACAAAACGGCCATTTTCTTCTCTGCATTCACCGCCGTTGTAGGAATGGGAACGTTAGTATTTGCCAAACACCCCGCCTTGCAATCCATTTCGTTGATTTCTATTCTTGGAATGGCCGCCGTTGTATTAGTAGCCTACACCATACAGCCTATCATTTTCCAATTCTTTATTGCCAAACCGGCTTCAAAAGGATTACCCCCGTACACACTGATAGGATTACTCCGTACCATTATTCTTTTCATGCTCTTTGTTATAGGATGCATCATTCTGAGAGTTCTCATTTTCTTATTATACTTCATTCCGATACGCCGCGTCTATAAGCAACAGTTCATTTGCCGGATTATCAATATCACTTGCAAAGGAATACTGGCAGTAGCTACATTCGTACGTAAAGAACATATCAACTCAGCCGGTGAAACATTCAGGAAACCGGCTATTATTATAGCCAATCACCAGTCTTTCATTGATATCCTGGAACTATTATCTTTCTCCCCGAAGATCATCATGATTACCAATCACTGGGTATGGAATTCTCCGGTATTCGGAAAAGTTATCCGGTACGCAGGTTTCTTCCATGTGGACGAAGGATATGAGCTTTGTGTAGAACGGATGCGTGAAAAAGTCAGAGAAGGATATTCCATTGCCATCTTCCCGGAAGGAACGCGAACTTATGACGGTAAGATAAAACGTTTCCACAAAGGAGCTTTCTACTTATCAGAAACACTTCAACTGGATATTATTCCTATCCTTTTATACGGGAACGGAAAGATTATTGCCAAAGCCCAACCCTTCTACATCCGCAAAGGCATTATTTTCTCAAAAATATTACCGCGTATCCCTTATAATGACTATTCGTTCGGAACAACTTATCAGGAACGCACCAAACGTATTTCTTCTTATATGAAAGAAGAATATGCCCGTATCTGCTTGGAAAAGAATACACCAGCAAATCCCGCATTTTATGAAGCTTTAGTTTTGAATTATATCTATAAAGGTCCCATCATCGAATGGTACATCCGCATCAAAGTGAAGATGGAACAGAATTATCAACTGTTCAACCAACTGATTCCGATGAGAGGACAAATTACGGATATCGGTTGCGGGCTCGGTCCTTTGTGTTACATGCTGTCCATGATATCCAAAGAAAGGCAAATATTAGGGGTTGACTATGATGAAGATAAGATAGCCATTGCACAACATGGTTGGCTTCGCGGTGAAAATCTCCGCTTTGAGCATGCCGATGCATCAGTTTATGAATTTCCAGAAAGCGATGTATTCATCCTGAATGACATATTGCATTATATGGGTTATCAGCATCAACATGACTTGTTGGTGAAATGTACTGCCCTACTTCGTCCCGGAGGAATGATTATCGTACGTGACGGAAATGCTGCCGATACCCACAAACATCGGTTGACCCGCCTCACGGAAGTACTTTCTACCCGAATCGTAAACTTTAATCGAACCACGGAAGCACTCTGTTTCACTTCCGAAGATCAGATTCAGAATATAGCCCGGAAATGCGGAATGAAAGTAGCAACCATTCAGAATGACAAATACACATCGAATACCATCTACATACTAAAAAAGAGCAATGAACATGAGTAAGTATGACATCATCATCATAGGAAGCGGATTAGGTGGTCTTGAATGTGGAACCATACTCAGCAAGGAAGGATACAACGTATGTGTGCTCGAGAAAAACGAACTGTTCGGAGGATGTTTTCAAACCTACCGCAGGAAAGGGCATTTGCTCGATACGGGTATTCACTATATTGGCAGCCTGGATGAGGGACAGATGATGCACCAGTTCTTTCAGTATGCAGGAATCATGAACAATCTGAAAGTCCGTAAGCTGGATGAAAATGCCTTCGATAAGATTTACTACAAAAATCGTGAATATGATTATGCCATGGGATATGCCCCCTTTGTCGACACCCTTTGCAAAGCATTTCCTCACGAAAGAGAGAATCTTCAGCAATACACAATGTTGCTGAAAGAAGTAGGCAGTCTGATTAGTGTAGAGAATCTGAAGAAGGGAATCATATCTACTGAAGGAATGAAGTATTTCAATACTTCAGCAGCAGGCATGATAGCTCAGACCACTTCCAATCCGGAGTTACAATCAGTACTGGCGGGTTCGGCACTCCTGTATGGCGGACTGAGGGAACACTCCAACTTCTATGAGCACGCCATGATTAACAACTCCTACATACAAGGAGCCTACCGGTTCATTGACGGAAGCATGCAGGTGGCCTCTGAAATGATTTATGTCATCCGCGCCAACGGAGGTACAGTACTGAATAATAGTGAGGTCACCCGTATCATTGTAGACAACAACCAAGTACAAGGTGTAGAAATAAACGGCACAGAACGGATAGACAGTAAATACGTCATCTCTAATGTACATCCCAAACAAACATTAACTTTACTGGATAAGAACCGTTCTATCAAGAATGCCTATATCTCACGCATCAATTCGTTAGAAAACACCTATGGTATATTCACTCTCTATTTAGTGATGAAAGAGAAAAGTTATCCATATCTGAATCAGAACCTCTATTTGCATGGAGATAATGACGTATGGTATGACAAAAAGGCCAATATGGGATGCACCACCAATTGCATGATTTCTACACAAGCTTCTTCCCGAAATAGTGACTATGCAGAAGTAATCTCCATCCTGACTCCCATGTATATAGAAGAATTATCTGCCTGGCTACATACACTACCCGAACAAAGAGGTGAAGAATACAAAGCCTTCAAAAAGAAAAAAGCCACACAGCTATTGGAATTCATCAAAAGTCATGGGATAGACTTCACTGACCATATTGAAGCAATGTACACCACTACTCCGCTAAGTTACAGAGACTTTACGGGTACTTGCGACGGCTCTGCCTATGGTATTATCAAGGATTATAAATGCCCACAGGTAGGATTTGTCTCCACACGAACAAAACTGGGTAACTTATTTCTTACCGGACAAAACTTGAACGTCCACGGTGCTTTAGGGGTAACATTAACCTCCATCATTACTTGTGGTGAACTACTAGGACACGAATATTTAGCTAAAAAGATAGGCCATGCATAAGATTATAAAGAAAACAATCAAATATACGGCATGTGGTATAGGGCTACTTCTCCTTGCTATTATCCTCTGTATATCCGCACTCTATTTCTCTGCTGATATGCTGACTCCTGAATATACTTCCCAATCTACCGGAAAAGTAATACAAACCGACAGCCTACGGCAATATGAAGAAAATTACCTGCGGCACAGCAATAGTGGTTTATGGGAGTTGAAAGTGAGTGGTAATGCCTTCCAGCGTGGCGAAGCTATAGGAAAGCTTTCGCCTGATTTACTATATTATCAGGAAAAAGTCTTCGTGGATCAGATACGTGAGATTGTCCCCTCAGATAATTACCTCAAATTCCTGCGCTTCTTCATCGTGCTCTTTAACGGCAACTTAGGAAAGAACGTTCCGGAAGAGTTCAGGGATGAAATCTATGGCATTTCTCTCTCTTGCACACACGAATATGACTTTATCGGCACTCCCTACGAACGCCAACTAAATTACCACTCAGCACATGACCTGGGACATGCCATGCAAGACTATATGCTGGTAGGTTGCAGCTCCTTCGCCACTTGGGGAGAAAATAGTACCGATTCGTCCCTCGTCATAGGACGTAATTTCGATTTCTATATGGGTGATAAGTTCGCACACAACAAACTGGTATCGTTCTATCAGCCGGAACAAGGTTACAAATTCGCTTCCGTTGGCTGGCCGGGCATGATTGGCGTACTTTCAGGCATGAACGAAACCGGACTGACAGTAACCATCAACGCAGCCAAATCGACTATGCCGACAGCTTCCGCGACTCCCATCTCTATCCTGACCAGGGAAATCCTGCAATATGCTTCGACCATTGACGAAGCATACGCCATCGCCTTGAAACGAAAAACATTTGTTTCCGAATCCATACTGGTCGGTTCAGCCCGGGACGGGAAAGCAGCTATCATCGAAAAGTCACCGGAGAAGACCGCACTCTTTACAGGAAGTGGCAATCAGATTATTTGCACAAACCATTATCAATCGGATGCTTTCCGTAGCGATAAGCGCAACCGGGAGAATATAGCAACTTCTGATAGCCCCTATCGTTTTGCCCGTCTGCAAGAATTGCTGGAAGAAAACAAGCCCATCAATAGCATGAAAGCCGCCGCCATACTCCGCGACCGTAAAGGTTGGGATGATATAGATTTAGGAATGGGGAATGAAATGGCTATCAATCAGCTTATCGCCCATCATTCGGTCATCTTTCTGCCGGAACAGCAAATTATGTATGTATCCACTTCCCCCTGGCAATGCGGAAAGTACATGGCGTATGACCTCAATAAGATATTCAGTGATACAGTAGACTTCCACCACGAAATTGCAACCCCGGAACTGACCATCCCTGAAGATAACTTTATCAGGCAAGCAGAGTACAAGCAGTTCATGGCTTATAAAAAACTCACAAAGCTCATCCGGGAAAAGACGCAACGAAAAGAAACGCTGGAAGTCCAAGTATTGAATCTTTATGAAGCATCCAACCCCTCCTTCTATTACGTTTATGAGGTGTTGGGTGACTATCATGCCGCCACGCAACAAACCGATACAGCCATTACATATTGGCAAAAAGCACTGACAATGCCCATTCCCAAACAAGCGGAAAAAGAACGTATCCAACAAAAAATCAATAAGCACTCATAATATGGAAAAGAGCCCTAACATTCAGTTCCGTTCTCCGGAAGAAATCAAACTATATCAGGAGGCCAGACTTACCGAAACTCTGGCGTACCTTCAAGCACATTCCCGATTCTATCAACAGATGTTTCGTGAACACTCCATAGACATCTCCCGCATAAAGACGATAGAAGACTTGCAACAAATACCGGTCACCACCAAGACAGACCTGCAACTACATAATAATGAGTTCATCTGTGTGGATAGAGATGCTATCATCGATTATGTAACCACTTCCGGCACTTTAGGCGATCCTGTTACTTTCGTACTCACCTCTGCAGACCTCGACCGCCTGGCTTACAATGAATATTTGTCTTTCAACACCGCCGGATGCAGCCGGAAAGATATATTGCAACTGATGACCACCATAGACCGCCGCTTCATGGCAGGTCTGGCCTATTATCTGGGAGCCCGGGAACTGGGTATGGGAGTGGCACGCGTAGGCAACGGAATACCGGAATTACAATGGGACACTATCCACCGTATTCATCCCACCTGTGGGATGGTGGTGCCCTCATTCCTTATCAAATTGATAGAATTCGCCGAAAAGAATCAGATTGATTACAATAACAGCTCGATGAAAAAGTGTGTGTGCATCGGTGAAGCATTGCGTAATCCTGATTTTACCCTGAACACCCTCGGGCAGCGTATCAATGAGAAATGGCGGTCACTCCAGTTGTATTCCACTTATGCTTCTACAGAAATGCAATCATCATTCACCGAATGTTCCGAATTCCACGGCGGACACTTGCAACCCGAACTCATCATCGTAGAGTTCCTTGATGACAAAAACCTTCCGGTAAAAGAAGGAGAACCGGGTGAAGTAACCATCACCACATTGGGAGTTGAAGGTATGCCTTTGCTTCGTTTCAAAACCGGAGACATCTGCTATCACTATACAGAATCTTGCGCTTGCGGACGGAATACTATCCGGTTAAGTTCTGTTTTAGGACGAAAAGGACAAATGATAAAATACAAGGGTACCACCCTCTACCCACCCGCATTATTCGATATATTGGACGATATACCTAAAGTGAAAAACTATGTTGTTGAGGTATATACCAATAAATTGGGTACGGATGAAATACTAATCCGCATTGGTAGTGAAGAGAACAGCGAAAGTTTTGCAAAAGAAATAAAGGACCTGTTCCGTTCTAAAATACGGGTAGCTCCTACCATCCGGTTCGAACCGGCTGACTACATTGCCCAGATACAAATGCCTCCTATGAGCAGAAAAAGTATAAAATTCTTTGATTTACGGTAACTAATTTCTACTTTTGACAGTAAGAATAGACTTAGTACTCACTCTAAATTATTAATTGTATGAAAAAGTTATTAACCCTTTTCCTTCTGGCAACAAGCATGGTTTGTTTCGGACAAAACAGAGACTTCCTGAAAGAAGTCTCAGGTATCAATTTCTATGGAGTGGATTATTCTGCGGCAAAGGTGTTCGGTGCGGCTGAGGCTCCCGAAGAATTCAGAATAGCATTTGCCAGAATCAACCGTCTGTTCATCACTGAGGCAAAAAAATATGATGTAAGTAAGAAGCTGAAAGTTAAAGTCAACGAGATTTCACTCAATGCCGTTGATAAAGTGAATCAGGACATTGACCTCAGCCAACTGATGACGACCAGTGCAGACTATACACTGAGCGAACAAGACATTAAACGAGTTGTGGAAGCACTCCCTATACAAAGTCAACCGGGTATTGGGCTGGTTATCATCGCTAAGTTACTGAACAAGGCAGAGGGATACGGTTCCTATCAGGTAGTATTCTTCAATACTGAAACCAAAGAAATAGTAGAAGACTGGGCAATCGGTGGAAAAGCCAAAGGTTTCGGACTTCGTAACTATTGGGCCGGTTCCATTCATAAGGTTATCAACAACCTATAAACTAAATATTTACTAAATAAAAAAATGAGAAAATTACTATTATTGTGTGCCCTATTAGTGGGTGCTTGCCTTCACTGCATGGCACAAAACTACACCGAAGTCGTTTATTTGAAAAATGGAAGTATTATCAGAGGCATTATCATCGAACAAGTGCCCAACAGTTCTTTAAAAATACAAACTGCTGATGGAAGTATCTTTGCTTATTCAATGGATGAAGTTGTGAAAATTACGAAAGAAGTAGGTACTTCTAAAAGCAATTACGAAAGATTTGGAGAAAAGAAATCGCTAAGAGGTTACAAAGGTTTTGTTGAAACCGGTTATATCTTTGATCTTAGTGATTGCGATGCCAACCGATTCGAATTATCAACGACACACGGTTATCAGTTTAATAACTATTTGTTTATCGGAGGTGGTGCCGGAATAAACTTCTATACAGATGCAGATTTATATTCCGTTCCTTTATTTGCCAGTTTCAGAGCAAACTTCATGAATAAAAAGGTTACCCCGTTTGCCGATATTAAAACTGGCTATACAGTCGGAGATGTTGAAGGAGCCTTCGTTACAGTAGGCTTTGGTGTACGCTTCGCCCTTGCTAACAAAATGGCACTGAATCTTAAATTGGAATATGCATATCAAGAGTATGATTACGGATATTATTATATTGGTAGTAGTTCATATTATTATGATAATGAATCCATAAATGGTATAGGAATCAAGCTCGGCTTTGAATTCTAAATGATATAACCCCTATAAACAAGAAAAGCGGATTGAAGGTGGTAATAGTCTTCAATCCGCTTTTCTTGTTTATCCGGTTCGTTTTCCAAATTACGTTTATTCTCCTATCTCCTGAATATCTTTCTTTAATTCATCAACCTGTTCATAAGTGAAGCCGTCAAGAGCTTTCTTCATACTGAGCAGTTCCTCACGAACGGCTTTCAACCGCTCTACGATTTCAAAGTTACGAAGGGTGTTTTCTTTATTATCTTTCATCCGCTGGCGCGCACCGGGCAGCGTCATACCCCGCTCCTTCACCAGATGATAAATCAATTTCACCGTTTCTATATCTTCCTTGCGATATTGCCGTACGCCACGACTACCCTTCTTCGGGGAAAGTTGTGGAAACTCTTTCTCCCAAAAACGTAGTAAGGACTCATTGACATCAAACATCTGGGCCACCTCACTGATGGAATAGTATAACTTCAGATTCTTATCCATAATTAATCAAGGACTTTACCATGATTGGCGGCAATCTGTATCATGCGGTCATAATCCTCGGCGCTCAAATCCATAAAGTAATAGTTGACGGGATTGACCACCTGCCCTTTAACGTGAACTTCATAATGCAAGTGGGGGCCGGTACTCTTTCCAGTGCTACCCACTCCGGCAATAACCTCGCCACGCACTACCTTTTTCCCGAGTTTCGTCCGGTATTCCTTTAAATGACCATACAAAGTCTGATATCCAAAGCCATGATCTATCACGACAGTATTGCCATAGCCGGTTTCCCAGCCCATCTTCACCACCGTACCGTCTCCTGTGGCATAAACGTCCGTGCCAATAGGTGCGGAGAAGTCCATACCGGCATGGAATTTCGTAGTACCATAAATAGGGTCGATACGCGTGCCATAACCGGATGCCGTTTTACGAAGATCTTTATTGGAAATAGGTTGGATAGCAGGAATACAACGCAACATTTCGTCATGACTTTTACACATATCCACCACATCGTCGAAAGAACGGGACTGGATATAGAGCTGTTTACTGAGCATATCCATCTTCTGAGTAGTATTCACCACGAGGGCGGAGTTAGCCATATCCATCAAATGCTCGTAACGATTGGTGCCGCCATACCCTGCCTGACGGATAGCCGACGGTATGGGGTCTGCCGCAAAAATAACCCTGTACAGGTTATCATCACGTTGCTGCACATCCTGCAACACGCCCATAGCCTCATCCAAACGACGGGAAAGCACATTATACTGCGCTAAAAGTTGGCTATTTTCCTTTCGTAATTCTTTCTCGGAAGGAGAACCGAAGATAATCAGCAGAACAATGAAACTGCCCGCACCCAAACCCATGCCGATAAATAAACGGCGTAAAAGACTCACCGCCCGTTGTCTGACGGTAGGGTAAATACGGTCATAAGTCTGCGTCTGTGGATTATAAATGTAGTAAACTTTGCGCATCTTTTGGAAATATTTCGCTCGTTAATACGGCAAAAGTAATAAAAACAAGCTATCTTTGCACAGTTTTTTCAAGATTATTAATACTAAGTAGCAAGTAGTTAGTAGATAACAGAGAGTAAAAGATAGTAATAGATTAAGATAAATAGATGAGTATGTTGACTGCAAATGAAATCCGGAACTCCTTCAAGAGTTTCTTCGAGAGCAAAGGCCACCAAATCGTGCCTTCGGCTCCTATGGTAATTAAAGATGACCCTACACTGATGTTTACCAATGCGGGGATGAACCAGTTCAAAGATATAATTTTGGGTAACCACCCGGCGAAATATAAAAGAGTAGCGGACTCACAGAAGTGCCTACGCGTAAGCGGAAAGCACAATGACCTGGAAGAAGTAGGACATGACACGTATCACCACACCATGTTCGAAATGTTGGGTAACTGGTCGTTCGGTGACTACTTCAAGAAAGAAGCTATTGACTGGGCATGGGAGTATCTGGTGGAAGTGCTGAAAATAGATCCCAAGAACCTTTACGCTACTGTTTTCGAAGGCAGCCCCGAAGAAGGACTAGAACGCGACAATGAAGCCGCTTCCTTTTGGGAACAATACCTGCCAAAGGATCATATCCTGAACGGAAACAAACATGATAACTTTTGGGAAATGGGTGATACGGGTCCATGCGGCCCGTGCTCCGAGATACATATAGACTCGCGTCCGGAAGAAGAAAAAGCAAAAGTTCCGGGTAACCAATTGGTGAACAAAGATCATCCGCAAGTTATCGAAATCTGGAACCTCGTGTTCATGCAGTTCAACCGCAAAGCTGACGGTACTCTGGAAGGACTTCCCGCCAAAGTAATCGACACTGGTATGGGCTTTGAACGCTTGGTGCGCACACTGCAAGAGAAAACATCCAACTATGATACCGATGTGTTTCAACCGATACTGAAGGCTATCGCCGAGATGGCAGGTACTACTTATGGCAAAGATAATCAACAGGACATTGCTATGCGTGTAATTGCCGACCACATCCGCACAATTGCATTCTCTATCACAGATGGCCAGTTACCCTCTAATGCAAAGGCCGGATATGTAATTCGCCGCATTCTCCGCCGTGCCGTTCGTTACGGATATACATTCCTGGGACAGAGACAAGCATTCATGTACAAATTGCTCCCCGTTCTGATTGAAAACATGGGTGAGGCTTATCCGGAACTGAATGCACAGAGGGACCTTATCAGCAAAGTTATTAAAGAAGAAGAAGACTCTTTCCTCCGTACACTGGAGACCGGTATCCGCCTGCTAGATAAGACGATGGCTGACGCCAAAGCTGCCGGAAAGACAGAAATCAGCGGTAAAGACGCCTTTACTTTATATGATACTTTCGGTTTCCCACTCGACTTGACAGAGCTGATTCTCCGCGAGAACGGCATGACTGCCGACATCAAAGAGTTCGACGCTGAAATGCAACAACAGAAACAGCGTGCCCGCAATGCCGCCGCCATTGAAACCGGTGACTGGATTACACTGAAAGAAGGAACTACCGAATTCGTTGGTTACGATTATACGGAATATGAAACAAGTATTCTCCGCTACCGCCAGGTGAAACAGAAAAACCAGACGTTGTATCAGATTGTACTGGACTACACCCCGTTCTATGCTGAAAGTGGTGGTCAGGTAGGTGATACCGGCGCACTTGTCAGCGAATTTGAAACGATTGAAGTGATTGACACCAAGAAGGAGAACAACCTTCCGATACATATCACCAAGAAGTTGCCCGAACATCCGGAAGCTCCGATGATGGCCTGCGTGAATACTGATAAGCGTGCCGCCTGTGCAGCCAACCACTCGGCTACCCACTTGCTGGACTCTGCACTCCGTGAAGTGTTGGGAGAGCATGTAGAGCAAAAAGGTTCTTTGGTAACTCCGGATTCACTGCGTTTCGACTTCTCCCACTTTCAGAAGGTGACAGATGAAGAAATCCGTCAGGTGGAACACCTGGTAAATGCCAAAATCCGCGCCAACATACCTTTAAAGGAATACCGCAACATCCCTATTGAGGAAGCTAAGGAATTGGGAGCTATCGCACTGTTTGGTGAAAAGTATGGTGACCATGTACGTGTCATCCAGTTCGGTTCATCCGTTGAATTCTGCGGTGGTATACATGTTGCTGCTACGGGAAGCATCGGCATGATGAAGATTGTTTCCGAAAGTTCTGTTGCTGCCGGTGTACGCCGTATCGAAGCATACACAGGTGCACGTGTGGAAGAATTGATGGATACCATCGAAGACACCGTACGCGATCTGAAAGCACTCTTCAACAATGCTCCCGACCTGGGCGGAACCATCCGTAAATACATTGAGGAAAATGCCGGATTGAAGAAACAGATGGAAGACTTTATGCGAGAAAAAGAGGCTCAGATAAAGGAAAGACTGTTGAAAAATATACAGGAAATACATGGCATAAAGGTTATTAAGATTTGTGCTCCGATACCTGCCGAAAACATTAAGAACATTGCCTTCCAACTGCGTGGAGAAATCACGGAAAATCTGTGTTTCGTTGCCGGAACAGTGAATGAAGGTAAACCGATGCTGACAGTTATGCTGAGCGACAACCTCGTTGCAGGCGGATTGAAAGCCGGAAACCTGGTGAAGGAAGCTGCCAAACTAATACAAGGCGGTGGCGGTGGTCAGCCTCACTTCGCAACAGCCGGTGGCAAGAATGCTGACGGACTGAATGCTGCGGTAGAGAAAGTGCTGGAACTTGCCGGAATTTAACGACCGGGCTATGTGGGCGAGTGAATAATTATTCGCCCCTACAAGTAAATAGCTGGTGAAAAACTTGACTTCGGCATCCAAATGTCGTATCTTTGTCAAAGTAATCCTGATTTAGATTCGGGAAAATATATAGTAAAAGAGAAGAAGCGAATGTTTCTTCTCTTTTTTTGTATCTATAGAGGGAAATGAGTATAAGATAGTATGTTTTATACAATAACATACTATGTAATGGAGTAAAACAAACGATGTAATCATCCCAAACATACCATCTGTTTGAGTAAAACACATCATCTGTTTAAAGTAAACGCACCATCTGTTTGCAGAAAATAGAAACGGGAAAGCCGAAGCTCTCCCGTTCCGTTAAACATCCATAAATTCTCTCTTGACAAAAAAGGCCGGATTAGTATACCTTCTTAGTTCTTCTCCACATAATTATATTGTGATAGACGTTCTATATGATAGACTTTACATCCCTCCGGAACCTCTATCGGACAAATATCAGTAACATCCTCCCAAAGATCCCACTGTGCACTTTCTAAAGAAGTTCTGGTAGTTTCAGGAAGAGCACCGGCACGATAAAGATGTTTCTCTTCATTATAAGTAAATAGCCAACCAGCTTGTCCAGTCTCACCTTCAAGGATCGGTACTCTTTCATACTGTCCTATCATAGGAGCAATCGTAGAATCATCCGGACGGACACGCAATACTCCACCTTCCCACATTTCATATTCATCATCTGGTAATAACTCATAGCTTCCTCCCAGTTTCACGGTAAAAGTATTCACAAAAGCGTTCATGATTTCAGTTTTTTGTTCTTCCGTAACGTCTCCGGTAATTACTATACCTTCTTTCACTTTATACAAAACCAACTTCACACGCTCATCTACCGTCACCTGCAACGATGCAGAGTTACCACTACCATCCCTTACTATTATCACAACCTGCCCCTCCGTTTTAGGAGTTACCTGTATACGTTGATAACCATTCTCACTCTTTACAAAAACAGCAGTTGCTATGGAATTATCTCCATTTACTATAGAATAGTTATTGTCACCGCCATCCACACCGACAACTATACCATCAGGTTTAGTCAAGTAGAGATTTACGGAGCCAGTCAGGTTATCACACGTCCCTATCTGATAAATAGGAGCATCACCCGTAAAGAAGACCATATCACGGTAATCACTCTCACATGCAGTACCTACAAACAAGAGTGAAATCAACATTAGAATAGAGTAGATGTATTTCATTGTTTTAGTTTATTTAGTCTGACTTCATATAATGGAAATGCACGATTTAATTAATTACTGCATAGAAACCGATATTTTTTTTATTTTCAATACCTTATAATATCTGCTCCTTCGGATAGTTCACTAAATACAAAGTGCCTGTGGCACGAGTAAAAGCCGTATATAGCCAACGGAAATAATCCGGTGTCAGATACTCATCCGTCATATATCCCTGGTCGAGAAATACATTCTTCCATTGCCCGCCTTGGGCTTTATGGCAAGTGACGGCATAAGCGTACTTCACCTGCAAAGCATTATAATGTGGGTCTGCCTTCATCTTCTTCATTCGTTCGCGTTTCATAGAAATGTCAGCGTAATCTTCGAGTACGGCATAAAACAAACGGTCATTATCCGCTTTGGGCAAGGCAGGTGCATCCGTATGCAAAGTGTCCAGCAACAAATTGACTTCCAGTTCAAAATCCCCGTAATCAGGAAAGGCAAGCAATACCTCCGCAAAACGGAAACCATACAGTTCACGTGTCCGACGCATCCGGCGAAGAACAGCAATCTCACCATTGGCAATAAAATCCATCTCTTTACTTTTCTCTGTCCAGTAGTAATTATTCTTCGCCACCATCAACAAGTCGCCCGTGTTCAGTTCATCTTCCCGCCAGAGAATTTGCGCACGTATACCATTATTATATATATTTGCCCGCTTGTTTGAGCGGCAGACTACAATGGTTTCGTCCATCCCGTCACGGTCGTAGCAAGTGCCCAGCGTATCTATCAGTTCATCGCCCGGCACCACTTTTATATCGGCAAAACCCGATACCTTTATTTTAGGCAGACTTTCACAAGCATCTTCAGCTATGAGTTGACGCAATCGGGTAGCATTCCACAAGATACCCGAATCCTGCACTTGGCGCACCACCTGCGTCAAGTCAACCTCTATCACTTCCAGTCCATAACCTTTCAATGCCTCGGCAAACAAAGCAGGACTTTGTTCTTCTCCCACCGGAGGAAGCTGTGCAGTATCCCCCATCAATATCAGACGACATCCGGTGCCGGAATAAACAAACTGTATCAGGTCGTCGAGCAACCGCCCCGTTCCGAACACAGCACCGGACAATCCCTCATTCGAAATCATCGAAGCCTCGTCTACAATATATAAGGTGTGTGTAGTCAAATTATCATTCACAGAGAAATTGCTCACCTCATTGGAGAAAGATTGCTGACGGTAAATCTTTTTGTGAATGGTAAACGCCGGATGTCCCGCGTAAGCAGAAAATACTTTCGCTGCCCGCCCCGTAGGAGCCAACAGAACAGACTTCTGTTGTAACTTGTCCAACGTCCGTACCAATGCTCCTACCAGCGACGTTTTTCCCGTACCGGCATACCCTCGCAGCACAAAAACCGCATCATTACGGGGAGATAACAAGAAGGCAGCTAATGATTTTAGTACTATTTCTTGTTCAAAAGTTGGTTCATAAGGAAAATTTTCCTTAATTTGCGTTTCTAAATAGTTATTTATCATTTTTGTAATAGAAAAAAGTTACAGGAACTATCGCCATTAGAATTATTTATTTTATTTTTGCGGTACGAATATAACAACTAAAAAACATATTTATCATGAAAACAGTATTTAATGTCGTTTTAGGCTTGTGTGCAGTGGTATTGATTTACATTTGCTATGCGAGCATTATGGGTCCTATTAATTTCGAAAAGGCTAAAAAACACAGAGAGAAGGCCGTTATCGCCCGTTTAATGGACATCCGTAAAGCACAGCAGGAGTACCGTAACTTGAACCACCAACAGTACACGGCAAGTTTCGACACCCTGATTAACTTTGTTAAAAACCAGAAATTACCTTTCATCTACAAAGAAGGTGAATTGAATGACAAGCAGTTGGAAGACGGTATGACCGAGAAAAAGGCTATTGCTATCATCAACAAAGCTAAGAAAACAGGAAAGTATGATGAAGTAAAGAAAGCCGGTCTGGAAAACTTCAAGCGCGATACTTTGTGGGTTGCCGTATTGGATACTGTGTTCCCCAAAGGTTTCAATGCTGACTCTATGAGATATGTACCTTACGGTAACGGTGCACAATTCGAAATGGCTATCAAGAACGATACTGCTAAATCAGGTGCTCCTTTCTGTCTGCTCGAAGTGAAGACTCCGTATGAAACTTACCTGAACGGTCTGGATAAGCAAGAAATTGCCAATATGAAAGACGTACAAACTAAGTTGGGTAAATACTGCGGTCTGATGATTGGTAGTTTGGAAACAGCTAACAACAACGCAGGTAACTGGGAATAATCCCCCAACCTCAAAACATTGTATGATAGAAACGATTGACTTTAGTAAATCGGAACAATATACGTTATCCATCCGCCTTAGCGCGGATGGATTTTCTTTTTCTGTATTCAACCCTTTGGGTGAAGGCGAACTCTCTTTCTTTGACCGGAAAGTGGAAGAATCCTTATCCCTCACAGCCAATCTGAAACATACTTTCCGTGAAGTAGAATGGTTGAACCATCCTTACCGCCGTGTAAACGTACTCATGGCAGGCAGGCGTTTCACCCTTGTACCACTTGAGTTCTTCGAAGACGAACAAACGGAAATGCTTTTTTATCACAATCACCCGAAGCGGGAAAATGAAGTAGTGCAGTACAACATTCTGCGGAAAAACAATGCCGTAGTGTTGTTCAGTATGGATAAAAGCACCCGCTCCTTCTTGTGCGAACAGTATCCTGATGTAAGATTCTATTCGCAGGCAAGCTCATTCATCGAACATTTCTCCAGCAAAAGCCGTCTGGGCAACAGCCGGAAAATGTACGCCCACCTGCGGAAAAATGCTGTCGACCTGTATTGCTACGACCGCAACCGCTTGTTGCTTGCCAACTCTTTTGAATGCGGACAAACGGCAGACCGCATCTACTACCTATTATATATATGGAAGCAACTCGGCTTTGAACAGGAACGCGACGAACTGCACCTTACCGGTTACTTGTCCGACAAAGAAGTTTTGCTCAGTGAACTACGAAAATTCATCCGGCAGGTATTCGTCATGAATCCTGCCACTAACCTCGACCTACAGGCCATAACAGCATGCGAGTAATCAGTGGAATATATAAAAGCAGAAGGTTCGACGTCCCCCGCACCTTCAAGGCACGTCCTACAACGGATTTTGCCAAAGAGAACCTATTCAACGTACTTTCCAACTATCTGGATTTTGAAGACGGAGTATCTGCCCTCGACCTCTTTGCAGGGACAGGCAGCATCAGCATAGAGTTAGTGTCACGCGGTTGCGACCGGGTAATCAGTATTGAAAAAGACCGGGACCATCACGCATTCATCTGCAAAATAATGCAGGAGGTGAAGACTGACAAATGTATCCCCATCCGCGGCGATGTATTTAAGTTCATCAAAGGGGGACGCGAACAATTCGACTTCATCTTTGCCGACCCTCCTTATGAGTTGAAAGGCTTGGAAACCATCCCCGACCTTATATTTGAGAATAACCTCCTGAAAGCAGAAGGACTGTTCATACTGGAACATGGAAAGAAAGACAACTTCGAAGATCATCCGAACTTTGTGGAAAGGCGGGTTTATGGTAGCGTGAACTTCTCACTCTTCAAATTATAAAAGCGGCGCCATCAAGCGTACCACGCTCTCGGCTGCCTTTCGCCACCAAGGGCGTTTCACCCAGTTTTTAAGGAATATCTGCACACTGTCCCGTTGGTCCTGAAGGAAGACTTCACGCATCTGCAAAGCTGTTTCGGTATCGTAGATAAAGGCATTCACTTCAAAATTATGTTCGAAGCTGCGGAAGTCCACATTGGTGGAGCCGACGGTGGAAAGCTCATCATCCGATACCATCAGTTTGGAATGCAGAAAACCTTTCTTATAGAAATAAACCTTCACACCTGCTTGCAACACATCTGCCAGATAAGAACAAGAGCCTAAGTGCGTGAGGCGGTTGTCAGCACGCAGGGGCAGCATTAAACGAACGTCCACCCCTGCCAATGCGGCTGTTTGCATAGCAGCCAATATCTGCTCGGTGGGCAGGAAGTAAGGGGTTTGTATATAGAAGTATTTTTTCGCGCCAGATATTGCCATACTCAACCCTTGCATAATCTCTTTCCAAGGGCCGATAGGGTCACTTGTCACAATCTGCACGAGAGAAGTGCCGAAGGCTTCCAGTTTAGGAAAATAGCGGGAAGCACTAATCAATGTGCGGTCTACAAAATACCAGTCGAGCAAGAAAGCCGTCTGCAAGCCATGTACGGCTTTACCTTCCAGCAAAAGGTGTGTATCTCGCCAGATGCCCCACGAGAAGCCCCGCATATAACGTTCTGCCAGATTCATCCCACCCACAAAGCCTACACGCCCGTCAATAACCACAATCTTACGATGATTACGGTAGTTCACTTTACTGGTGAACACAGGAAAGCGCACTTTCAGGAAGCTGCGCACCTCGATACCCGCCGCACGCATCTCATCATAAAAGCGATTGGGGACGTGCCAGCAGCCTACATCATCGTAAATGACACGCACTTCAACACCCATCCGGACTTTTTCTATCAAGACATCGCGCACCATGCGCCCGATGGCATCATCTTCAAAGATATAGAACTCAATATGAATATGCTTCTGAGCTTTATCCAACTCGCGCAACAAGGATTGCAGCATGGAGACGCCACTGGTGTAAGTTTCCACACGGTTGCCGTCGAAGGGAAGTGCCTGATTGGTGTTACGGAACAAAGAGATCAGCCGGCTATAAGCCATAGGCAAGGTAGAGGCATCCTGTGCCAGATATTCTACCATCGGTTTATTAAGCAGGCGGTTATAAATCTTGTTCCCTATCACCCGCTCGCGCCTTTGGCTACGTCCAAAGAAGAAATAGAAGACTAGCCCCACAACAGGTAGAAACATCAGCACCAATATCCACGCAAGCGTCTTCACCGGATTACGATTGTCGAGGACGACGACGACAATAGTTCCGATAATAGCACCAAAGTAAATGATGTCAAAAGCAACAGTGGCTACCAGGTTAAGTATGGAGTTCCAATCAATCATGGAAGCAAATATAGAGAAAATTAAAGAATTCCTATTTTTTTATAAGGAAAAAAGGATTGACTTTAAAGTATTTACATATATTTGCAAAATATACACTAAAATAATAAAATATGAAAAGACAACTGCTAATCATCCTTCTATTGGGTTTATCCACGACTATCTGTTACTCACAAGCAAAGATTAACGTACAAGCCGGAACCGGATTAACCGGCATCACCAAGAACGAGAATTACAATGCAAACTTTGGATACCGCTTCGGTTTAGGGGTTGAATTCCCGATTGACCGGACATGGTCGCTACAAACGGGACTCCAACTTTTGAACAGGAGCTATTCTTTTGATGAAGGAGCAACTCAGATTCTCCATGTCCCGTCCGTAACCGGATTAGAAAAACTATATCACTGTTCTTTTAACTCAAAAGTAAATGCTCTTTACCTCCAGATTCCTCTTAAGATGGCTTTCTATTTGCCATTCGACAGCCAGTGCGGGCTACAATTCAGTGCAGGTCCGTATATCGCCTATGGCATTGGTGGAAAAAGTAGCCTCAACTGGTTGCTTGCTACTTCAGAATCTATCGACACCGATGACCTCACTGAAGGAAGCCCAAACACTTCGCTTGAGCAAGGAAAAGAATCACATAAGACATTCAGTAAAGACGGAGGGCTGAAACGCCTGGATATTGGATTAAGTATTGGAGTAGACTTCAAATACAAACGTTTCTTTGCAGGTATCGGTGCTGAATACGGTTTCCTTCCTATTGATAAGGAGTTTCCCAAAGATTTCTTTAAGTATATTTTCCAGGAGGATCAAAAACTGGTTTCTCCCCGCAATATCGGAGTAGAACTCCACGTCGGCTTCTGTTTCTACGCAGGCAAATAAACCGAAAAGTGCATCATTTGAAATAGAAAAAGGTTGTGCCACGCATATGACACAACCTTTTTGCCTTAAAATGGCAATATATATAATAACTGGTTAAGGGATTTAAAAACGTCGTCCACCGAAACCGCCGGGATGACGTCCGCCAGGACCTCCGGGGCCACCAAATCCACCTCTGTGCCCTTCACGAGAAGCTTTACCGCCAAAGATATTCAGGCGATAGATAAAGTGCACCATGCAGTAGCTATTGATACCATTATATTCGGAAACCGAACGGCCATCTGCCGTCAACGAACGGCTGATATTACTTTGTTGTTTCAGAATGTCATACACTTCAAAGCTAACAGTAGCCGCACCTTTCAGGAAAGTTTGCGAAAGTTGTGCATTCCAGATCAACTCGTTGCGATTCATGCTCGAATCCGTATAACCACGGCGGCTCTGGTTGGCGATGTTCGTGGTGAAAGTCATGTTCCAGGGAGCCATCAACTGGGTATTGGCACCATAAGAAAAAGTATAAGGCTCCTGATTGTTGTCCGGACGCAGTTTGTTACGCTCGGCAGTATAAGAGATAGAACCATTCAAGCCGAATTCAAACCAGTCATTACGGTAAGAACCATTCAGACGCTCGCTCAATGTCAGACCTGTTGTCGTATTCTTATCATCCATCTTGGTTTCCTGATTGTATAAGTAGGCCACATTGTTCTGATAGTTGATGTTTGAGAATGAATTAATGGTGTACTTCTTATTCTTCAATGCCGTATTGAAACCAAACATACCGAACGCGCTCCAGTTACCGTTGATATTCTTTGGGGTTGTGGTGCGTCCACCGGTTTCCTCATTATATTCGGTACTGTTACTGATGCTGTTCTGCGTAGCCGAGAAGCTGGCATGCGTCATGATTCCCCGTTGGAGTTCCGCATTATACGTATTGTAGAACAAACGCATGGAATGCGTGAAGGAAGGTTTCAGCCCCGGATTACCGACACGGATATTCAGCGGATTGGAGTTGTCAACAATCGGCAACAGATTTTCCATGCTCGGCTGACCTGTACGTCCGCGATAATTAAAACGCAACTGGCTTACTTTGGAGAAGCGGTAGCGGAAATCAATATTCGGGGCAAAGTTGAACACAGAACGGGTGGTATCAATCATATAGTCCCCCTTCTTATAAGAAAGCTTAGAACTCTGCGGCTGGAAAGACATACCGGCACTCAACTGATACTTTTCACGAATGAAACGCAATGATACGGAAGCATCATGGTTATAATATCTGTACTCAGCGTATTTACCCAGACTGTCCACAGCATGGTTTTGATAACCGACGGGCAACGGTTCGCCAAGCCCCCATTCCGGATTAATCTTATACAAATCATACGTCGTCTTGTCACTCTCACTATATTTATACTGGAACTGATAGCTGAATTGCAGGAAAGTGGCCCGTGCAATAGGCTCGCTATAAGTGATTTGCGCACTATAATTATAGTTATTTGTCGGAGTAGTGATAAACTGATTACGAATCAGGGTAGAATCCGGATTGGTAGGAATCTGATAGTAACGCGTCATAGACTCCGTGTACTGGTTATTGTCATTATCACCATAGCCGAAGCGCCCACGGAACGTAATATTACGCCCTTTGTCATTCAGCTTGCGGTTGACTTGCAAGGTTGCATCAGTCGAAATACTCTTGCTGTCAGAAAGCGTACCGCTGTTCGTGGCATTCACACGAATGTCCTTCAACGGATCTCCGGTGCTTATAGCATCGAAGTCAAGATAATCATTCGGATTGGCAACCAAGGCGAACGGGTCTGCATTGAAGGTTCCCGTCAATGAGCTTGAAGCATTATCCGTCTTTCCATAAGAGAAGTTCGGACGGAAAATGATGTTCGTCAGTGAGTCCGGCTTCCATTCCAAACGGAAATCGGCTCTGAATGTAGAATTCTTGTTCCGGTTGAGTGAATTGGAGTTGGAGTATGAATTACCGTTCTGCAAGAAACGCTCGGATGAATTGACATTGGCAATGTCGGCATCATTATAATTGTACTGGGCACTTCCTCCCAACTCTATCTTTTTATTCTCGGTAGCAAAGCTGATACCCAGTTCTTTGGGTGCATTCAAACCATTGTTGCGACGCCAGCGCGGACCACCGCCGCCACCGGAAAAGCCCTGGTTGTTCACGTTATTGGTAGAACCGATAAGAGTGACCTGCGTCTTATCCACAAAATGGTTTACGTTCATACGCGCTGCATAGCGGTCCTCAGTACCCACGGCAGCATCGGCATTACCAAACCATCCACGGTTCATTCCTTTCTTCACCGTCAGGTCGAGTACGGTTTCTTCTTCACCGTCGTCAATGCCTGTGATTCTCGCCAGGTCGGACTGCTTGTCATACGTCTTCAACTTATCAATCATCTCCACCGGCAGGTTCTTCAAGCCCGTCTTTACGTCTCCGCCAAAGAACTCTTTTCCGTCCACCATAATCTTTTTCAAGTCCTTACCGTTGATTTTCACGTTACCATCATCATCAATCTCGGCACCGGGGAGTTTCTTCACCAGCTCTTCGAGCATGGCGCCTTCCGGCGTACGGTAAGCGGTAGAGTTGTACACCAAGGTATCTTCCACTACCTGCACTTGCGGGGCCTCTGCGGTAACCACCGCTTCTGCCAGCATCACGGCATCCGTCTTCAGTGACAACGTACCTACATTCTTATTGGGAGTTTGAGCCGACAATTGCAAAGGAAGCATTGTGGGCTGAAAGCCGATATAGGAAACCTTCAATACATATTTCCCGGCTTGTACTTTAGGGAGAGTGAAATATCCCTGTTGAGTAGTTGCGATACCTGCTGCAAATGCACTGTCCGGCAACGAAAGCAACTGTACTGTGGCTTGTACGGCGGGCTCTTTCGTGTCGTCTTCAACGACACGCCCCGCCACTGTAATGTTTTTAGTCTGAGAGAAAACGGAAAGCGTTGTTGTCAGCAATAACGCTGTTCCGATGATTACTTTTTTCATGCGCCTGTTTTTTATGAAACAAAATGTCTGTTTTTACACTGATTCATTTGACAAGCTTTCCATTAAAAAGTTTAATGAGGATTAAATAAAAGATTCTAATTATCGACGTTCACGCTTAAATAACCCATCAATCCGCGCTTTCTTTATACCAAATTCCAGGCAAAGAATATTCAGTATCAGAAATATCAGGAAAGAGGAAGTATCCACACTCATAATATCTCCTTTTGCCAGTCGATAAAGCATACCGCCGAAGATGAACAGCACGGTCAGGAATATGGCATTGCGTGTAGCCTTATTACGTATTTCCTCCGTTTTTTTACTTTCGTCCTTCGTCAGGGCAAAGATAGTCATCAGCGCACCCAGCATCATCAGCAACTTGGAACACTCTTTATAGAACAGCAGGTTGGCATCCGTCATTTTCCCCATTACATAGAGCATTATCGGAATGAATAACGCTAATGCAATCACACCATATCCTAATAAACGGCAATATACCGGTAACAATGCTTTCATCTTATTTAAGAATTATAAGTTATACATTTATGGAAGTTGTAAGTTTTGTTGTCTGCAAAGATACTTCTTTCGGAGAGAAATCCTATCTTTAAAGAAGATAAGCTGCATCCCGGCATAACTTTTTCATGCAAGCATGAAAGTTCTGCACTCGATTTGCATTATCTTTGCGGAACTAAAAAAAGACAAATACATCATGAGTAAACAAGAAGTAATCCTCTGCGAGGAACTGGAAAGCAGCCTGACAAATGCCATCGGGAGATGTCCCCATGACAAGCTCTTCATCCTGACCGACGAGCACACCCACCGCCTTTGCCTGCCGCAACTCAACGGCATCCCGGCACTGAAAGAAGCTACAGAAATCATTATCGGTGCCGAAGACGTTCATAAGAACCTGGAAACCTTGGCTTCCGTATGGCAAGCCCTGAGCGAACAAGGCGCTACCCGCCATTCATTGCTCATCAACCTGGGCGGCGGCATGGTGACCGACCTGGGTGGTTTTGCCGCTTCCACCTTCAAGAGGGGTATCGCTTATATCAATGTCCCCACCACACTGCTGGCAATGGTGGATGCTTCTGTGGGAGGCAAAACGGGCATCAACTTCAACGGACTGAAGAATGAAATCGGTGTCTTCGCCCCTGCCGCCTCAGTGCTCCTCGAAACGGAGTTCCTGCGTAGCCTCGATGCACACAACTTCTTCTCGGGTTATGCCGAAATGTTGAAGCACGGACTTATCAGCACGCCTGAACACCTGACCGAACTACTGGCTTTCGATACAGAAAAGATAGATTACGCCGCATTAAAGTCAATGGTGGGCCGTTCCGTACAGGTAAAAGAGGATATTGTGGAACAAGACCCACTGGAACATGGCATCCGCAAAGCGCTGAACCTGGGGCATACCGTAGGCCATGCGTTTGAAAGCCTCGCCCTTGCCGAAGGCCGCCCGGTGCTGCACGGTTATGCCGTTGCATGGGGAATCGTTTGCGAGTTATACCTTTCTTATATAAAGGTAGGTTTCCCGAAAGAGAAGATGCGACAAACCATTCAGTTCATCAAAGAGAACTACGGGAGCTTCGCCTTCAACTGCAAACAGTATGACCAGCTTTACGAACTGATGAAGCATGACAAGAAGAACAGCGCCGGCGTCATCAACTTCACCTTGCTGAAAGAGGTAGGCGACATCAGCCTCAACCAGACTACGGACAAGGATACCATTTTTGAAATGTTCGACTTCTACAGAGAGTGCATGGGGGTATAATCCCCCCGCTTTCAACCTTTCTTTCGTTACAGTTCCATCACCACTTTGTCTACTACGTCAATATCTCCTCCCATAAGATATAGACCGGGAGCTTCGTCCCATATGTTTAGTCTCCTTTCTATCCTTATATAATGCAAAACCAGCAATGTTTTCCGTACTCTACAAAATGTCAAAAAGGAATCAAACCACCTATTTCCTCTATTATAGTAATGAGTCCTAAAGGCATTCTTTATTTCATCGCCTGCCTATCGGGATATAATTTGCCAGGCACTTTTTTTGCGGATAACTATAGTGCACTTTGCGTTCCACTATAGTTATCCGCAAGGAACACTATAGTTACCCTTGCGGAACACTATAGTGGAACGAAGAAAATGTAGGCAATGAAGAAAATCTAATTGGGCAATGAAAGATGTTTAAACAGCATCGTGACGAAGAATCTGTTCGTTTTGACCAAACCGATAAGAAATGAATGAAATCAGACAACAGATCTTATTTCTTCCCCCTTTTTACATTGCTGTTTCATTTTTTATCGTACCTTTGTGATGTCGAATATTTTTTTACCATGCAGCAGGGAAACCTGCCAAGAAACCGTGGCGGGCATTTTTATGCCCGTTCGCGACACTCCTATATGGCGGTCCCTGCACCCCCATGGGGAGTGTTAATGCACCTCCAACAGCTGCATGGTAGATGTTCGACAATGGGACAGGCGGGGATTGCCTCTTTTTTCTTTTTCTTCTCCTCTCCCATAAATCGAATTATTCACCTTTTAAAACTTAATGGTTTATGGAAAACAACACTCAAACGGTAGCCGTTCAGGAATTACCCAATGCAGCAATGCACCCACGCACAGACTTCCCATCAGAAGATGCAATGAAATCGTATTATTTGCAATTAGCCAACATCATGAATGTAAATTACACGGGAGGGGATTCAGAATACATAAATATGAAATGCCTACACCGTAAACTAAGACAATTCATCCATATTCTGCAACTAATAGGTACACATGAATGGGGACAGGGCATTGCCGAAATACAAAACGCCAGTGGAGCCTACATGATGCAAAGCAATACCCCTCCCAAAATCCTCCTGCAAAACAATCGGGAAATCGGCCTGCACCTGCAATTCGTGATGCAACTGGCAGGAAACGTGGGTTTTCTGAAACAACTGGAAGGCATCTTACGCTATCACTTTCAAAATATAGAAACCCTATTGAAAGGTCTGAAAGAAGAACTTGAATAAATAAAACTTCCCTCAGGAAAACATTATCCTTATCGGAACCATAACCGGAGGCATCATAGGTTACATCTATGAATACGTGAGGATATGAAACCAAGTTCTCATTGTTTGTCAAAGGAAGCATTCTGATATAGCCTAAGTTCCACTAGTACTTAGTGTTATGGTAGATGCAAAGATATGAATTTATATTAAAAAACAAACGTTTTGAATATTAAAAAGCAAATTTTCATTTAATAATTACCTGTTTCATACCTAAGTATATTGTCGTAATAAGCCTATTCTGACGAAGTGATATTATGACACGAATGCCTTTTCAAGTTCTCCGGGCAGTAGTTTTCTCGCATAAATATAAGTACTAGTGGAACTCGAGAAACAAAAATACTAACTTAAAAAGAGAACTTATGAAAAGGAAACTACTATTTGTCATGCTGGCCTATCTGTTTTTGTGGGCGAGCGCAACTATGGCCCAGGTTTCTAAAATTACCGGAGTCGTCATTTCAGAAGAAGACAACGAACCGGTAGTTGGTGCTTCCGTCTTGGTCAAAGGTTTTTCGCAAGGAGTGATTACTGATGTAAACGGAGAATTCGTCCTCAGCAATATTCCCAGTTCTGCTAAAACCCTTGTCATTTCATTTGTAGGAATGCGAACAGAAGAAGTAGCTATCAAACCTCAGCTCAAGGTTATTCTGGCAAATGATTCTCAAGTATTGGACGAAGTGATTGTAACGGTAGCCTATGGTACGGCAAAGAAATCTTCACTGACGGGAGCCATTTCAACCGTCGACCAGAAGCAAATTGAAATGCGCCCCACTTCCAGCGTAACTTCCGCTCTGGAAGGAACAACCTCGGGGGTACAAATCAATAGCACTTACGGTGCTCCAGGTAGCGACCCCTCTATCCGCATTCGCGGTATTGGAACCGTAAACGGCTCAAGTTCACCCTTATACGTTGTAGATGGCGTTCCCTTCGGAGGAAACATATCAGATATAAATCCGGCGGATATAGAAAGTATCTCAGTGCTGAAAGATGCCGCTTCGTGTGCACTGTACGGTAATCGCGCATCAAATGGTGTCATCTTGATTAGTACTAAAAAAGGTACTTCAAACAAAATCAGCTTCGACCTGAGAATTAACCAGGGAGTTTACACCCGTGGTATTAAAGAATACAAGCGCACCTCCCCCAACCAGTTCATGGAAGCCAGTTGGCAGAACCTGAAAAATGCACGCATATCAGCCGGTGACGATGCCGCCACTGCTGCCCGATATGCCACGGAGAACCTTATTTCCGAACAGTTGTACCTGAATATCTATAATAAAGCCGACAATGAATTGTTCGACCCAAACGGTAATCTGGTTGCGGATGCGCAAATACTGCCCGGCTATGCTGATGACCTCGATTGGTACTCAGATGCTATCCGAAGTGGATACCGCCAAGAATACTCCTTTAGTGGCAACACAGCCAACGAGAAAAGCAATTATTACTTCTCCATTGGCTATCTGGATGAAAATGGTTATGTCAAGAACTCCGACTTCAGCCGTATCTCGGCACGCACGTCCATGAGTTTCACTCCCAAGAAATGGTTCAAAGCGGGTATCAACCTATCCGGTACACACCAAAATTCCCAGGCAACCAATGGAAACAGCGATGCAGCATTTACCAATGCTTTCATGTATTGTCGCCAGATAGCGCCTATCTACCCTGTACACCTGCACAATGCAGATGGCTCTTATCGCCTGGATGATCTTGGCAACAAACAGTACGACCCGGGATTTTATACGGATGATGATGACGTGAGCATCTCTACGCGCAACCAGTATGTAGACCGCCACGTGATCTGGGAAAATGAACTGAATACCGACAAAACCGTACGAAACACCTTGCAGGGTATCGCTTTTGTCGACGTAAAGTTCCTGAAAGACTTTACATTCACCCTGAAAGGCGACCTTAACGTGCGCAATTCGGAACAAACATCTTATGACAATGCCACCATCGGTGACGGTAAAGGAAGCAACGGCCGCACCAAGCGTATCACTTATCGTTATAAGAACTATACTTTCCAACAACAGTTAAACTGGAACCATGTGTATGGAAAACATTACATAGATGCATTGGTTGCCCACGAAAACTATTCGAACAACTATGATTACCTGTATGGTTTCAAAACTACCGAGACGTTTGCCGGAAAACCTAATTTATCGAACTTCACGGATATAACCAGCCTGAACGGTTATGAAACAGACTACCGCACGGAGAGTTATCTGGGACGCATTCGCTACAACTATGCAGAGAAATACAATCTGGAAGTTTCTTTCCGCCGCGACGGTTCGTCACGCTTCTCTCCTAAGAATCGCTGGGGAAACTTCGGCAGTATCGGTGCCAACTGGCTCGTATCGGAAGAAGACTTTATGAAATCTGTCACCTGGGTGAACTCACTAAAGTTCCGTATCAATTACGGACAGGTAGGTAATGATGCCGGAACCGGATATTATGGTTACATGGGACTATATGCCGGTAGTCAGAATGCCAACATCGGCGCTTATTACTTATCACAGAATGAAGCCCTCGACCTGAAATGGGAAACGGGTGAGGCCTATGGCATAGCTCTTGAAGGCCGCCTGTTCAACCGCTGGAACATCAGTGTTGAT
>ULMJ01023823.1_pt1 | contig 48777 bp, 32 predicted proteins | sample 1951641 | NCBI WGS metagenome assembly ULMJ01 (sample SAMEA4835550, study PRJEB28245) | human gut metagenome | biome: gut microbiome; material: fecal sample | place: Denmark | collected 2008 | reverse complement strand
CTCTACACGGTCGCCGACGGCTCTGCTGTCGGTTATCCCGTTCACCGAGGCGATGTCGCCGTCGATGGTGATGCCCTGGGGCTTGTTATAGACCGCGAGCGTATGTTCGCCCGGCTCGGAGAGGCGTTCCACGGTGTTGGTGCTTCCGCTTACGGTCTGTTCGTGGCCGTCCACATTCAAGATGTAGCTGTCCGCCACGGCTTCGGGCAGCAGGTCGCTCCAGTCCATCTGCACCACAACCGCCCCCTTGTCGGGGTGCGGCGTGTTGTGCAGCTCGTCCTTGACGCAGCCCGTCAGCGAAGCACCCGCTGCCAACAGCAGCGCGAGGCTCAGCAGTCCGGTTGCCTTTCCAAGGGCTGTCCTGCAATGATGATTGGTGTCGTAAACATGATGTTTAGCTGCGTAAAGGTCATGTTTAGCTGCGTAAAGGTGACCTTTGTCAGAGCAATGTGTATCTATATTCATAGCTGTCATTCTTTTTATCGTTTATAAAAGTTCCAAACCAACGACACGCCGGCAGATACCGGACCCCACCAGTTCTTGCTCTCATTGCCACAACGTACACGCACGCCGTCGATGACCTCGTATTTGTCATAGTCGGCATGGATGCAGCCGATGCCGAGATTGAAGTCCAGCACCAGCGCGCGGTTCAGTTTCCACTGATAGCCTCCGGTGATGCCGCCGCCCGTCAGGTCGCCCTGCTTGCCGACAGTGGAGAACTTATAGTTGAACTCGCCCACCTTATATATAGCACCGATATATCCGCGCTTCTCCTTACCTATATAATAGCGCACTTCGGGAGCGATTTCCCAAAGGGCATAGCGACGGTTCTTGTTGTCCCAACTCCAGGATGTCCACGAGCCGTTGACAAGAATACCGATATGGCGGTTGATGCGCCATTCGATGCCGAGGTCGGGAGTAAGCGTTGCCCACCGCAGCAGGTTCGCACGCAGTGCAAACGTATAGGGAGCCGCTTTTGCCTTGTCCTCGATTTGAGGAGCGGTGTTTTCCGAAACAGTGACTGCACTTTCCGTTTGCCGGTTCTCCACAACCGGTTCGGCTACCGTCGGAGCCTCCTTTTCCTCAGGCTGAACGGTCGTCTCTTTGGCAACCTCCTTGGGGGCTGTCGGGAAAAAGATTCTGACCGTCACATAGTCGCCGTCCGTGGCATGGTTGCGGGTGATGAAATACTCCTCGCGCATTCCGTCGCGACTTATCAGTTCGCTTTTCACCCGGTTGGAGCGCAGCCTTGCGATTGCCAGATTCTCCGCTTCATCGGAAGTGGAGTTGCAATAGCCGTCCACATACAGAGGCAGCCTGCCGTCCGTGATTTCCTGACGGTATTGTTCCACAAACAGGGAAAGGCGTTGCAATTCGGACAGGTTGTTCTTGTAAGGAACGAAAAACGAGTTTCTCTTGGGTACAAACCGGAATTCGTACACGCTGTCCGCTTCTTCTGTTTGGCTTTGTGCCGACAGGGGCAGCACCAACAGGAGGAAAAGCGGCAGTAACATCATTCTTTTCAACATTCTATTTATGATTTGGATAAATTCTTCGGGAGTTACGGGATCTTTCATCCGGTTCACGACGGGGCGTTCATCTACAGGTACAAAGTCTTTCACTTGCAGATAAATATTGATATAGCGCACCAGAGACTCACGTGTGCTGTTGAGCCTGCGCCGATAATAAACAACGAAAAGGGAAAGGATAACGATGGCAACAATGAAGGTAACCAATATGATGATTACCGGCAAATTATCAGCGACATATTTTCCCTGAACAGGAATATTTTTTATTCCTGCAAGAATTATCCGGCTGTATGTAATGGTTTCGTTCATCGTTGTTTCCACCCTTCCACTTCACACGTATAACTTTCACACATGTAATCAGATAGGTCGAAAGCAAAGTTAACTAGATATTTCAGATGCCATGTATTTTATGGGCGCAACTTTGTAACTTGATGCCAAGTTACATGTAACATGAACGATTTCGTCATGTTACATTCCATGTTACATTTTGGTTTTCAGTCTCGTAACTTACTTATTGTCAGTCACTATATGGCTTTTTCGGAAAGCGGACGGCGTGATGCCGAAATATTCGGAAAAAAGTCGGTGGAAATGTTGGCGCGAGTCGACGCCGCACATTTTGGCAATGGCGTCGATGGTATAATTCGGATATTCGGTGAGCAGTCTGGCCGCATAATCCATGCGCAACTTGTTGATATGCTCCGAGAAATTCCGTCCGGTCTGTTCCTTGAAGTGCTCGCCGAACAGAGAGGCGGGAACGTGCAGTTCTTCATGCAGGCTCTTCGCCGTGATGCCCGGTTGCAGGTAAAGCTGACGGGCGGCGATTTCATGCAGCACCCACTTCAGCCGGTCTTCGGCTTCCGATTCTTCGGAGACTTCGGCCTTTTCTTCAAGCCGTTTTCCCATGGCTTCGATTTTCGCCTTGTATGCACGACATTCCTCTTCTTTCTGTAAAAGCTCGTCCTTGCAGGCAATGCCCTCCTGCACGGAGCGCACCAGCGACACGTTGCGGCGGTGTATCTGGCGGTTGCAGTACACGACAGCACCCAAAGCGCCTATCACTACCACCACAAATAGAGCCAACAGGCGTTTCTCGTCCTGCTCTTTCTGTATCTGCTTGTCCTTCTCGCCGCTTTCGTAGATGATGGCCAGTTCCTGAGCGTCGTCCTGCTGCCTGCGCTTGGACAGGGTATCTTTCAATGCGATGATTTGGCGGCTCACGTCAGTCGCCTCCTTGTAACGTCCCAGCAAGGTCAACGCTTCCACTTCATCGACCAGCAATCTGTCCGCATAGTATTCACTCTCCGTATTCCGTTTTTGCTGATATATCTGCTTGGTGGTCTGGATATTATGCAATGCTTGCTCATAGTCTTTGGTCCATAGCTGGTAATGGGTGAGCAGCACCACTCCATCGGGCGAATTGGCATAGGCTGTAGAGAGGCACTTCCGGTAGCATTCGGTGGCCCGGACCTTGTCACCAAGATGCTGATAGATTTCCATGCATTGAGCGTAGACGAAAGCCTTGTACATATCTATGGCACCTGTCGGTGCCTCGTCCTCCAGCTGTTCATGCCGGCTGTTGGCTTTCAGGATGTTGGGAATCAGTGTGGCGGCCTGCTGCCATTCGCCCCTGACGCACAGCGCATCCATGGTTTCGCCCAACACATAGATAAGCTCGTTCACACTGCCCCATGAGTGCTCTTTATCTACCATTTCCTCATAGAGGGCAATGCTCCGGTTCATGTTGGCTTTCGCCTCCTTGGTGATTCCGAGATAAATCTGGCTCATGCCGATGTACATCAGGAATTTGGCTTCCAGATTTTTCAATTCATGCGTCCGTGCCATTTGCAGTCCATGGGTGGCATAGCGGATGGCGGCGGCGTAATCGCTCGATTTGTAACAAAGTCCGGAGAGCAGGGTCAGATTGCCCAGATAAGGAATGGTCTCTTTTTGAAATTCGGTATCCTCATACGCCTTTTGGCAATAGAACTTGGCGAGTTTGCGATGTCCCAGACCGTTCTGGTATATCATGGCTTTCACAGCATTGAGGCAGGTATGGTCCGGCCGCAGCAGATTCAGCATTTCGGCTGTATCGGCCAGCACCAGTGCCCGCTGCGGTTCGCTGATGGCTATATCGTAAATATAATCGTATCGGTAAATACTGTCACGGCTCTTGTCCGGTGCCGTGGCAGAGGGCTTCTGCCCGCAGCTGTTCAGCAATAGGGTGAGAAGTATTCCCAGATATATGTGTAACTTAGCCATATTTTATATATGTAAGAATCAATGCGCAAATGTACGTAAAAAGAGCCGAACTGAAATCACATGGAACCGAAATTTTATATTGTGCAATCAGAGTTTCTCTGTCAATACATTTGCAGAAACTTCTTTTAGCGTAGGACGGTTAATAGATACTTTAGCTTTAAGACGTTCTTGTAAGTTAATGGGTATTAGTCTGGTTAATCATAAGGCTGATTTCTATTTTCTTATATAGCTCGTTCTATCTATTTCGAGCAGCAGGTGGACGGTAACCCTGCGTTTTCCGTTCACCTGCATTGTGGTATTGATATGACCTATATAATAATGCCATATAGGGATGACTATACAGATAAGATATCTGTATTCCTTTTGGTCCGGACTATGTGTTTGATACCTCGCCGGACAGTACTCCATTTCGGGAATATCGCAAATGGGCGTACATTTCCATAACTGACGAGTATCATTAGCAGTGATACCAATGCCCCAATGAGCAGCCAACCATAGATTTCCTTCATTGAGACAATTAGAGCCTGCATTTGCACAATTCCGTAATATTGACTGATAGTCGCATGTGTTATGCCGGGATTGAAGTCCACTATGTTTGAACTGAGCAGTGAGGCGTTTCGAGCCATTGTATGCTTTAAGAATTCTCCAATAATGGCCGGCCCGAGTGTCGCTCCCATTACTGCGCCCGTGAATCCGTTGATGGTAAGCGCCTGCGGAAATACTTGAAACGGGAGACCACTCTGCACAATCGAGGTAAGAAAAACAATGGAGATTATTACAGATGCAGCACCACGGAGAAATAGCGGGATGAAAAACATCTCTTTCTCAATGCCGTAGTCGATGAAGAAATAGAAACAGGCGAGATAACCGGTGGCCAGACCAAATGCTATTGCCGTCATAGTCTTGTAGCGCCACTTATGCAATGCGAAAGTGAAATAGGTGAACGTACATCCGGTGATGATTCCGGCAAAGACATACCAGTTCAGATCGATAAGGTTGTTTTCGTCAAATCCAAGTATATTGGCGGCATAACTGTGCTCAAACACATGTTCAGTGGCAATCAGTGTGAAGAAAACGAGATAGATGCCTGTGGCTCGTATCACATTGTGGTTTTTCATCGCCTTGAATGATATGTAGGGATGATGAAGGAATGTAGCCCGCCACAAGTTTATGCCGAGACAAGCAAGTCCGATTAACGTGGCACCTCTTATCTCCGTGGCCTCCCACCAGTCGTAGAAATTGCCATAAACGCAGATGAAGGTAAAACCAAACATGAAACCTGCCCATAAGATTGCACCTATCCAGTCGATGCCGAGTAAAGGGATGAACATTGGTCCGCGCACAGGCTTCACGAATATCATAACCATCAGTATCATAAGGGCGAGTAGTCCGATCATAATCCAATGCATGTATTCCCATTGAGAGAAGAAGACTGTATAGATGGTGGCGATGCCGCTTAACTGTATTACGCTATCAACAATTAAATAAACGTAGCAAAAGAATATCGCCATGTCACGTACTGGGGTCAGCCATAGCTGTATTGTGGAATTGCAGGCGAATGTAGCCTGCATCCTGAACCAACCCGCTACGAAACAGGTACCGATAAGCAACGGTACATTGGTGGTATGGGCGCATATCATATTGGCAACAATTAGAACTATGCCTGAAATGATCAACTGGGTTCGGGTGGAGAAACGGAACTTGATACGGAACATAACGGCAAAATTGGTAGCCAAGCCTATCAGCGAGGCGTAGCCCGCCATGAGAATATCTTCTTGCATCAGTGCCGTGGTACCTACCATGTCGGATGCGGCGGCAAGATAAACTCCACTTGAAAACTGGATTATCAGTACAAAGAAAATGAATAAATACGGCTTTAGCCGTCGTGGAATGAAAGTGGGAACATCCGGAATGTCGAATACTCCCTGAGAAATGTGCCAATCTGCCATATCAATACTTCACGTTACATTCCACATTCATACCAGCATGTAGTTGTGCCATATCCTCCGGTTTATTGTCTTCTGTAAATTCAATCCTTACAGGTATGCGTTGACGCACTTTCACAAAATTTCCGGCCGAGTTGTCTTGTGGTATCAGTGAAAGCGATGCACCGGTGGCTTTGGAAATTGACTGTATCTTTCCGCTGAAAATAATATCCGGGATAGCATCCACTTTTATCTCGACCTTACTTCCGGGAACGATGTGGCGGAGTTGGGTTTCCTTGTAGTTGGCAGAAACCCAGATATCGCCAGAATCAACAATATCAAGTAGGGTCTGACCCGGTTGTATGAGCTGCCCTACCTGTATCTCCTTGCGTGAAGTATATCCATCGCATGGGGCTATAATTACGGTGTAGCTGAGATTAAGTTTGGCAGTTTCAAGGAGAGCTTTGGCTAGTTCAATTCCGGCTTCCGATTGTAATATGCGTTGTTGGTTGAGTTCGACGACTGACGATGTTGCTGAGCGTTGCCGGACAAGCATTTCGTAGCGGGCTTTTTTGGCTTCGTAATCTGTCTTAGCCCCATCATATTGCTGACGGGTGACGGCATCCCGAGCCAATAGTTTTTCGTATCGTGCCAAGTCGGTCGCCGCATTATCCATCAGCACTTTTGTTTCGGCTACAGATGCCTCGCTGACGGCTACATTTGCTGAAGCTGACGCAACCGACCGGTCGGCAACACTGCGTCCGGCGAGGGCATTTTGGTAATCGGCGTTTGCACGGGCCACATTCAGGCGCATGTCGTCATCGTCGATTATTACAAGCGTATCTCCTTTTTTGATTTTTTCGTATTCTTTGAAACGGATTTCTTTGATATAGCCTTGCACACGGCTATTGACGGGTACTATCTGCCGGCGCACCTGTGCATTGTCGGTGAACTCTACATTGCCAAGGTGAATAAACTTGCTGCCAACCCACAATGTTGCTGTGGCGATTACTGCAATGGTGATTATATAAGAAAGTATTTTTTTTCTAAAGTGTTTCATATTTTTCCTGTGGTGAATAAAAGTTTATAGTAATAGTAGATGATATTTATGTGAGCGTTTACTAGCTGTTTCTCCGCATCGAGTTTTGCATTGACTGCATCAAGCATATCGGTGATTAACGCCATATCTGCCGAGTATCGCGTAGTAATCGTTTGGTAATTCCGATCGGCAAGCTCTGCACTTTTCCGTTGAGTTTTCAGCTCTTCGTAGGCTTCTAGGTAGTGTATATAGTCAGCTCTTACACTGAGTGAGATGTTCTCGTGTGTGGCAGTAAGCTCTTCTGTTGCTCTTTGCGTGGCAGCACGGCTCTTAGCCAAAGACTTGTTGCTTTTATACAGCGAAGAAATATTGTAACTGACTCCGATCCCGATATACCAATAGCTTAGATTGCGGTTGATTGGCGGAACTTCTACAAGAATGGGACCATCTATAGTCCAACCTGCCTGAAGCCCTATCTTGGGCAAACGTTCGGAACGGATGATATCCTCTGCCTTGCGGCTTATATTAACACTGGAACGTGCGAGACTCAATGATGGGGAATTCGCCATTGCTTCCTGTTGCCACCAGTGTTCTCCCTGCATTGGCAAAGAGCGGACGAGAATGGTGGAATCCGGAACGACGACAGTCCCATCGGGTAATCCTGCCGTTGTCACAAGATTGGAATTGAGAATGTCGAGAGTGTTATTTATCCTGACAAGCTGCAGCTCAAGGTTCGATACCAGGAGTTCATAGCGTGTGATGTCATTTTGAAGAGCCGTTCCTTGCTCGTAACGTGCCTTCATTTCTTCTAACACCTTTTTGGCTGCGGATATATTGCTTTCCATAACCCGGTACAGATTGGTGTATTTATAGATGTCAAGATAGAACCCTGTAAGTCGGAAACGGATATTGTCTCGTTGAAAGTCGGTAGCATATCGTGTGGCTGTTGATTTTAACTCGGCAAGTTCTATGGCACTTGTCACGGCTCCGCCTGTATAAACCGGCTGGGTGAGATTTAGTGATAGTCCATTTCCCAAATGTGGTATAGGAGCTTTCTGATAATTGCTGAAATCGCGTTTGGTTATAAAGCCGTCGCCTATGTAACTAATTGACAGTGACAAGTCGATGTCTGGCAGACGACCCGCGCGTGCAATGTTTGTTGTACATGCGGATTCAGTCTGCGCAGTAAATGAAGGCCGGAGTTGCGCACTGTTGGTTTCGGCAGTCTTGAAAATCTCTTCCAAGGTTATTACCGACTGACTATAGGAGCGCATCCCGCCGCCCAACAGGGTTACAGAAAGCAACCCTGTGAGCAACCGAAGATTGTTCATAAAGAATTTGTTTTTATATGATGTAAATTAATTATTTGGTCAGTCAGGATATATGACTGAACTTAACTCGCGGATTTACGAGCCATAAACCGAAGCTGTGCTTTTCCAGTTCTCCAAATATCCCCAATTCCTTACAGGGATATCAATAGTTATGATACGCTTATTCTTTATAATCATACAAGTGCAACTCTTTGTGAATTGCGCTGCAAAACTACAAAAAAATGCTGATTTTATGATTATGTTAGACGATTATTTTATGTGCAGAATACTAGTGATGAGGAAATGAGAGGTATCATTTGTTACGTTTGCCAAACGTCAGAAAGTAATTGAGGCCTATTATGATTAAATGAAAATAGGAGATATTGACATTATCTTCTTGATACATTATGGTTTCATTCTCTTAGAACACACACAGTATGCCGCAATTATTCGTCCTGCCTCTTGTCAAACTTGCAGTTTACGAGGATGATGTACCAATCCGGGAAGTCAACCACACCTCTGTTATGTTTCCAGAAGCGGGTATGGAACCAGGTGCTCTTCCTTGATGTTTCCCTTTCCACCTGATACTTGAACTTTTCTTCTCTGCTATGCGTTCTCACTACTCAAAAAATATCGGAATGTTTATGAAAGATAAAAAACTGGAGGCTAATCTTAGTATGGTCGCGTCGCGTGTCATGTCCGGATTGAATATGAATGCATTAAAGTTTCTGTTGCCATTGTGGTTGAGTGCATTGACGGGCGTCACAGTGCGATGTGTTTTTGCTGCTGTTGCATTCTGGATAACGGGTTGTTTTGTGAAAGAATCTTCTGTTACGAAACGTCAGCGAATCGGGCTTTTTTGTCTAGGTGCTTTTGGCCTCTATGGGTTTATGTTCTGTTATTTATTAGGTATCAGCAAGACAACCCCGGTTTCTAGTGCGATATTCAACTCTATGCAACCTATCTGGGTATTTCTGATATCTGTCATCTTTTTGCATGAGAAAGCAACATTGATGAAGGTCATCGGTATTACCATAGGCTTTGGTGGTGCTTTGTTATGTATTCTGACGCAAGGGAATGATGATTTGGCACATGATGCGTTTACGGGAAATTTGCTTTGTTTGATTAGTTCAATTGTTTTTGCCATATATCTGATTGTGAGCAAGAAGTTGCTGCAGGAGGTAGGGGTAATAACTATGATGAAGTATATATTCGGTGGTGCGGCAGTTTCCGGAGTGATTGTATCATTTATTGTCGGATGGGACGCTCCTTTGTTTATGGATGCCTGGCATGGGGAGTGGCATTGGATGCCATGGGTTATACTTGCTTTTGTTTTGGTTTTTCCTACTTATCTTAGTTATTTCCTGGTACCTATAGGATTGAAATACCTCAAAACAACAGTAGTGGCCATTTACAGCTATCTGATATTGGTCGTAACTACGGTAGTTTCTCTTTCTTTGGGGCAGGACCGTTTTAGTTGGACACAAGCCATTGCTATTCTAATGATTTGCACTAGTGTGTATTTTGTGGAAGTGGCAGAGAAAAAGCGATAGGACATTGATTTCTCGGTAAGAGTTCTATTTGATACGGTGACACTGAAACTGCCGGTTCCTTGAACCTATAATATTCATGTTGGTGTTTTTTGTCATTGTTCCTTTTATTCTGTTGCGTATATCCGATTTTTATTAAAATAGAAGCCTCCTTTTCCTGGTAGTGGGATAGGGGGCTTTTTAGGTGTAGGCGTACGTTTCTACCGCTTTTTTAATTAGTTTATAGTCGATATTGTTCTCTATGGCTGTGTAGTACCATAAACCTTTCTTAGGCGCTTCGGGGTAATCATATACTCGCTTGATGATATAGGAAAGGTGGAAGGCTGTGAACAGCCTGTCCTGATGGAGTAATTTGTCTTTCAGTTGCATGAAGGCACGTATGGGTTTGTCGCCTTTGTCCCATGCTGCTTCGAGAAACCTCTCGAAAAGGAGCAGGTCGTCCATTTCTTGTGTCATTTCCAGAAGTTGCATGCCTTCTACTTCTTCGGGTATGGCCGGTTGCCGGATGACGCCATCTTCGACATAGACTACGTCCATGGGATATTGTGAGTTTCTTCGTTTCTTTTTCTTCTTGCCTTCCAGCGTCCATTTCCGGTTCTGCTGGCTCAGCCCATGTTCGGTCCACAGAGCGGCATTGTCAAGCACGATACCTTCGCTCTTGCCGGGAGCAGGGCGCATACATCTTCCTACTTGTTGCAAGTAGAGAGCCAGTGATTTGGTAGGACGCGCCAGTTGTACAGCTTCGCAGTCGGGGACATCGAATCCTTCGGACACGATGTCTACATTGCTAAGTACACGTGTCCTGCCTTCTTTAAAGTTTCTAAGGATTTGTTCGCGCTGTGTTTTCGGCGTGTTGGTGTCGAGGTGCTCGGCTGATATGCCGGCCTCCCGGTATTCTTGTACGATTCTCTGGCTATGCTCGACATTGACTGCAAAGATTATCATCTTTTTACCGTTGGCATGGGCAAAATAGCTATTGCAGAAATCTATTAGACTGCTTTTTGTTAAAATAATGCTTTATTCATAAGTAAAAGTACCGGATGCCTTAATAGGTACAAAAACTACCTGAATTGTTACATTTTAGTTAGAGAAAATAGTTTTAGAAATTCCAGCAAGATTTTTTGAGTATAGATAAAAATATTGATATATAGCCATATATACATAGGTGATATGCAAAAATGAAGTAAAGAGCTCTACTGATATAGGAAAAACATAGGCGCAAATTTTACTGAACTACAGATGTTGTTATTGTGACAAAAAAGTGGATAATAAGAGGTTTAATACTGTAAAAAATCAATTTTTGCACATGGAAAATCAAAATATGGTATTTATATATTTTGTAACCCTCTACATTTGTGCCCAATAACAGAGGAAGACACCTCGTCATGTTGCAGATGTTAACCTTCTATTTAATAACTATAAAAAACAAACTTATGGATTTAAAAAGACTTGCCAAAAGGGCATTAGCTACTCTGTCATTGAGTATGTTGTGTTTGGTCGCTTTTGCACAAGGTCGCCAAATCTCAGGTACTGTTATAGACGGTACGGGCGAACCTGTCATTGGCGCAAATGTATTGGAGATTGGTACCACCAATGGTGTAATTACTGACATTGACGGTAATTTCAGACTTGAAGGTGTAAAGCCAAACGCCAAGATTCAGGTATCATTTATCGGCTACATTACACAGACGATTCCGGTAGGAGATCAAAGTATTATTAAGGTAACGCTGAAAGAAGATGCACAGGCATTGGATGAGGTGGTAGTTACGGGTTACGGCACAATGAAGAAGAGTGATGTAACAGGATCCATATCATCAGTTTCTGCTAAGAAATTAGCTGCCCGTGGTGTCCTTCGTGTGGAAGATGCTTTGCAGGGATCTGTTCCGGGCGTCAACATCACACAATCCAACAGCCGTGCGAATGGAGGTTTCGATATCCAGATTCGCGGACAAGCCTCTATCACTAAATCAAGCGGTCCTCTTTATGTTGTGGACGGTATGGTCGTCTCTTCTATTGATTTCTTAAATCCTGAAGATATTGAGCGTATCGACGTATTGAAGGATGCATCATCCACAGCTATCTATGGTTCACGCGCATCCGAAGGTGTCATTATCATTTCCACCAAAGGGACTGGTGCCGGACAAAGCAAGGCACAACCTGTAGAAATAACATACGACGGCTATTATGGTATTCGTAAGGTGGCACGTATGCCGGAATTTATGGGTGCAACAGAATGGATGAATTATCGCTTTGCACGCTACACCACCATAAAGAGTGTGAATGATGACGGAACTGTCAATTACCAGATTAAAGATGGAGACCTTCAATCCGTATTCCAGAATGGTACAGAATGGCAAGAGTCACCTTTGTATAGTGCATGGCAAACCGACCAAGGTTATGATTGGGCTGGGCAGGTGTTGCGTACAGCCTCACAACAGAATCATTTCCTCAGTGCTTCCGGTGCTACAGAGAAGACTACTTACCGTTTAGGTGTGGGTTATCAAGGAGAAGAAAATGTTTTCAAGAAAAACGATTACCGGCGTTTCAACATTAAAGGTTCTTTTGACAGCAAATTGTCAAAGGTTGTAGAAGCCGGAATGTCTGTCAATTTAGTGCATGACATTCAGAATGATTGGATAACAGACAGTTCTAACGCATATTCTCCTTATAATAACGCTTTCTGGTTTGCCCCGGTCATATCACCATGGGATGAATCCGGCAATCTTCTGGCTATTCCTGCCAAGGTAGGTAAGTTGTCTCTGACTTCTACTCCATCTCCATTGGTGGATTTTGATATTGACGCATATGAAAACGAAACTCGCAAATTTCATGTATTCGGTAATGCTTATCTGCGATTCAACATTATGGATGGGCTGAAATTTACGACGACTTTCTCTCCTAACTACTACCATGGGCGTCAAGGTATTTTCATGGGTACCGGCGTATCAGAGAAATACCCTTTGGGAACCGCTTATTATCAGAAGCAAAAATACAACAGCGCATCCGTAGTAAATACAGAACGTTTGGATTGGACTTGGGATAATCAGATTGATTTCAGCAAAACTTGGGGTGATCACAGATTGAACGCAATGGGTATGTATTCACTCTATTCTACCAACAAAGAAACTTATACGCAATCTGTAACAGACATTTCTGACGACAAACTTTCATATCATGCTATGGAGAAAGGTTCAGGTACAAAAGACATCAAGTCCTCTTATACGGAATCATCTTTAGTGTCTGTTGCCGCCCGTTTGAACTATGCCTATAAGGAGCGTTATATGGCTACTGTAACAGTACGTACCGATGGCTCTTCACGTTTTGCCAAAGACAACCGTTGGGGCTGGTTCCCATCAGCGGCTGTTGCATGGCGTGCTTCGGAAGAAGATTTCCTGAATGACGTGGAATGGATAGACAACTTGAAGTTACGTATGTCTTACGGTATTACCGGTAATAATAATGTAGGCGACTATGTTACTGCATCTTCCGCTTCCGGTCCTTCTTATTCAACCATTGGCGGTCAAGAATTTCAAGGCTACTATCCTAACGGGTTGATTGATAAGAATCTGATTTGGGAAAAAATCAAAGAGTTCAATGTTGGTGTTGATTTTGCAGTTCTTCAAAACCGTGTTAGTTTGATTGCTGATGTTTACCGCCGTTTGTCTGACGGACAAATCATGAGTGCTACGGTTCCTGTTGAAACAGGTGAGAAGTCCATTACGACCAATATTGGTTCTGTACGGAATTCCGGTATTGAATTGGGCTTGAATCTGGGAGTTATCCGCAACAATAACTTTACTTGGGATGTCAATTTGTCTTTTGCCCGAAACTGGAGCAAAATCAAAGAACTGCCGAATGGGGATGATAAGGATAATAGGTGGTTCCTTGGTGAACGTCTGAACGTCCTGCGTGACTATACGTATGCCGGCATCATTACTAAAGACGGTGTAACAATGCACACAATCAATGGAGACCGTCATTATACACTGCAAGAGGTGTATGACAAGTATGGTCCCAAAAGCAGCAGCAAATTGCAATGGTACGAAGGCCAGATGGCTGTAAATGACTGGAACGATGACGGAACAATCAACGATGACGACAAACAGATTTATGGTTGTACCGATCCCAAATGGACTGGTAGTCTAAGCTCTACAATGACTTACAAAGGCTTTGACTTCTCGTTTATGCTCTATACTAAACAAGGACAATGGTCACGTAGCTACTTTCATGAACAATACATGGATTACAATGACCGTGGGCGCCAAAAAATGAGTTTTGACTACTATATTCCGGCAGGAACTCCGGTAATGGACCCTGCAACCGGTGAAGTAACAGCTCTGGCAGAGACGCACTTTGGCAGCACTCCTTATCCCAACAACTCAGAAAAAACTGGTGGCGGTTATTTCAAGAGCAGCAGTGCGGGAGTCCGCTATCACCAAACATCATTTGTAAAAGTGAAGAATATCACATTAGGCTATACTTTCCCCAAAGCATGGTTAAATAAGATTGCAGTAAAACATCTGCGCCTCTATGTGAATGTACTCAATCCATTCTGTTTTACCGACTATGAAGGCTTCGATCCGGAATGGGCAAGTGCAAACCTGACCAATGGAGGTCCTGCTTCCGTTACTTACCAGATTGGTGCAAATATCAAGTTCTAACAATATCAAATATTATAACAAGATGAAGACTTATAAAAAGTTACTATACACAGTATGCCTGGCAGGAGCCACCATACTGACCGGTTGTGATAGTTTTCTCACAGCTGATAATAAAAGTTCTGTGACTGATGCCGATTATTTCTCAACATCCGCAGGGTTTCAGTCTCTCGTTTATGACGCATACGCTCAGCTGAAAGATATTTATAATAGTTCTAATGTCACCACCTACTTCAACTCGGGAACCGACCTCTACCAAGACGGACGTGGGGATATAGAAGCTGCGTTACACCGTTGGTCCAACTTTACACCGGAAAATGGTACGGTAAAAACATTCTATATTGATTGCTATGACGGCATCCGTTCCTGTCTTGCCATCCAATATTATGCACCGGCTGCGAATGTAAGCGATGATGTCAAACAAAAGGCTATTGACGAAGGCCGTTTTGTAGAAGCCATGTTTTATTACTTGCTGGTAAACAACTACGGTGGCGTACCATTGATTACAGAGTACGCCAGTACTGCTGTCAAAGGTTATCCGCGTGCGACGGCAGAACAGGTCTACACCTATATTATAGATGAGTTAAAAAGCATCATCTCCAATAATAAGTTAGCTGCATCCACTGCCAGTCAAGGGGGAGGTGAAGCCAGTATTGAAGCAGCCAAGGCTTTGTTAGCCAAGACCTATCTTTCTGCCGCATGGGATTTGAACAAAAACGACTACTTCGCCGAAGCGGCCAAGTATGCTGATGAGGTGATCAACGGTCGGTCACTGACTACTGAATTCGCCAAACTTTGGGCGGCCGACCGTTCGGGTGATGATGATGGTGAATTCCTTTTCGACATAGAATATGACTATGACAGTACGCATGACCAAACCACAGGTAACCGCTGGCAGTCATTCTACAGCGGATATTATGGTGGCTCCGAAGAAGGAATGAAGAACGGTTCGTCCGGTTTCGTGCCTTTGATGCACACATTAAGGTATTTTGAACAAGGGGACAAACGTTATGAAGCGACTTTCATGAAAACCTTGTTGGTAAAGAAAGCATGGGATCCCATTGCAGGATTTAAAGAGAACGGACAACCAATTGGAGATTACTTTGCCTTTTATACCAATGGAGAAATGGCACTGGGCAAAATGGTAGGTGTTTACTATCCTGCTTATTGGGAATGCGATGCAGCTTCCGTTAATGCATGGCGTGCCGAAGATCCGGAGAACAGGTCCAATACGTTTATTATTCCACAAAACGATTTGACGGCAGGCATGGAACCTATGACCAACTATATCGCAGATCTTGCAGACTATTCTGACGGCATTATTACCAAATATGATTTTACTGATGCGCAAAAGTGGAGTTGGGCGGTAAATCCGTGCCGTAAGTTTGATGACTGCATGACCGCTGATTATAATGCTGGTAAAAGTTTCCGCGACTTGCATATTATTACGTTGCCAGAAATCTTTTTTGTTGCCGCTGAAGCTTATTATAAGTTGCAGGATCCTAAAGCTCTTGCGCGTTTGAATACAGTCCGCAAACGTGCCGGATTGACTGATGCGACTACCATTGATTTGGACGTTATTCTGAAAGAATCTGCATGCGAGATGTTTGGCAACGGCTATCGGCGCATGGATTTACGGCGCATGGGAAAGCTCGTAGAGTACAACAATCTGTATAATCCGCATTTGGCAGGTACTGCCGCTGCTGTTATCGGAGATAAATTGTTGTGGCCTATTCCGCAGGCAGCCATTGACGCGAACGAACAGCTGACAATAGCAGACCAGAACCCGGGATATTAAAACAATAAGTAAAATAGTCAATAAGGTATAAGTCTGTGAATAAGATCGGGAGATTTAAAAATAGACATTCTTTGTGAGTGAGGGGCTGTCCGGTAAGGATAGCCCCTCACAGTTTAAAAGTAAAAGACATGAAGTGATGAATGGAATATAAACTACTATAATGCTTAGGATACTCCGTATACGATAGAAGATATCGAAGAGATATTCGGCAAGGATTTTCACTATCATCCGGCTGACAAGGTGTTCACGCCACGTCAGGTGGGTATTATTGTATATTGTCCGGGCGAGCTTTAAAAGGGGCTACAAGCCGTAAGTTGCTCACTCCGGACAAGCTGTAAACGAAGCAAATGCAGTGAACCCGAAAGCATCGGAAAGCGGATTTTCCGGGCACGCTGCATCTGCACCAATTACAGACCTTGACAAAGAGAAACAGGATAATTCCTCCAACGGGTTTCCTATAACTTTATAGTATAGTCCAGTCCCTTTCCCGGTGCCACTACAAAGTTGGTCACCTCGAAGTTACAGTCTCCTTCCTTGATGTCTTCCGTCAGTTCTACCGTAATGCTATAGCGCGTATGCGGTTTCAATGTCATGTTGCGGAAATAGATCAGACGGGCATCGTGAGCCGTTTTCTTCAGATGTAGTATGAGATCCGTCGTGTTGGTCACAGAGAAAATCACCTTTTTCTCTGTGCGCTTCACCTCTTCGATAGTCACGCACTTCGCGAAAAACGGACGAAGCAATTCCTCGCGGCCTATCAGCAGTTCGCGATAATAGGCGGCGGTGCGACGGCTGTCCAGTGCCTCACGGATCCCCTTCAGCGAGCGCTCTTTGGCAAAGACAAAAGTCATGGTGCGATGTTCTCCTTTCGAGAAATCATAGTCGGTCTGAATTGGCTGATGGATGTCCGAAGTCCCTATCATGGCCAGGTTTTTGTCTAGGCACCACTGAATGGCTTCGGGCATATAGAGAGCCCCGTTTGCGACTTCGATGCCCTGCATGCAGCCGCTGTTGTAGAGTTCCGTATGCTCCGGCCACCACAACGTGCTGTCCGGTTGTTGACGGGCCCATCCCGGATGATTCCAGAAGATGAACGCGTCTTGCTTCTTTGCCTCCTTAAAGGCATCTTTATACTCCGGCTGTTCCAACGGATTGGAGTCGGATAAGAAGATGGCGTTGAAATGTCCCGGAGCCATGGGGCGGGTAATCTCGCTGCCTCTAATCAATAGGATATCCAGTTCTTTCGCCTTCTTGCAACTAAGCTCGAACGAGCGGTTATGATCGGAGACAATATCCTTCTTATGAGGACGATATTCGATGTGCTCCGTCAGCGAAATGGCATCCAACCCTTCCCGATATGCCTCGTCTACACGTACCGTGGGCCATACCAGACCATCCGAGAAGACCGTGTGCATGTGGAAATCGCACTTCAAGGTGACATACCCCTCCAGATTGGGGATTTGAATCTCATTGCGACGCTGTGCCTGCGCTGTCAGCAGAGTGCCGAACAGAAGCATCGCACTTACTAATATTTTTTCTGTTTTCATTATTCTTTGTTTCATTAAAGGTCTTATTAAAAGTTTTATTCACTCTTTACCAGCTTGATGTTGTCTATAAACCAGCGGCGATAGACACTGCTGCCTGTAGTTCCCTTAGTATCTCCCCAGCCATCGGACTTGATGCTGATGCGGGTGTCCTTGGTGACAAAGGTTCCGTCAATCTGTACTTCGGCATGAAGCCACTCCAACTGATCCACCTCGTTTACAAAGTTATGCCCGATGGGATCCAGTTCCACCGTCTGGCTGCCATTGGTGATGGAAACAATCAACTTCACGGGGTCGAACTTGCGCGTGCCGCCCACCATCGGCGCCCAGTCGAAGGAGAGTATCAGTTTGGTGTTCTCCGGCACGTTCGTCAAAACCGGCAGTGTGAGTCCCGCTTGGTAGTCTGTCTTGCCGAACTTCAGATAGTTCTTCTGCAGATAGATGGCATGACCCGGCGTTTCTTCCAGCTTGTAGCCGCGTGCTTCGAGAGCCTCCGAAGCCAGTTGACCTACCTCGTCCTTCGCTACGTATATCTGCGGGGCAGTACCGTCTCCGTCGTTCTCTACCGTCTGCCCGGCACCGCTGGCATCCGCCCAAGGCTGCAACCACTCAAAGTCTTCCGAGAAGTAGATTACTTCGACCACACCGTTGTCCACAACCGTAGCTGCCAACATCTTCACCACGGGAGCAGCCACTCCGGCGAAGTAACCGCTGACCGTCACCTTATGACCGTTCAGCGAAGCCAGTTTCAGGCCGGCCGGCGGATTGACGATGGAAACCACATACGCAGCCCCTTCCACTGTGATGTTGTTGCCGTCCAGTATGCCGCTCACCGAGATGAAATCCCGTGAAGTAGAAGTGTAGGTATCTACCTTGCCGGTGATGTCCGTAGCCGTGGGATAAGTCACCGTATTGCCTGTGGAGACTACCGTCACCTCGTCGCACTCCACCAGGGCGAGCGACTGCGAATCCGTAGCTTTGGTACCCTTTACCGAAACCTTGTCGCCAATGCTTACGGGCAGGGTACTCTGCATATACATGTTCGTCCCGTTCCGTGCATCGGTAGCCATGAAGCCTGCCGTGGTGACGGCAGTCACGGTGATTTCCGACACAGAGACAATCGTCTTGTCCGCCTGCGTGCCCAGTTCATCGAGGGCATATTCCTTACAGTCGCGGTATTTGTCGCCATTCTGGGTGATAATCACTTCCGCTCTGCTTGCCAGCGTAGCTCCCTTGAATATTACGGCAGCTTCGCGGGGATTGTCGATGGCACCATCGCGCATATTGTCGGCCACTGAAATCGTGATGTCCATAGTTCCCGTGCCGGTAGCGGGGGTCACCGTTACCCAGTCGGGCACTTCCGTCACCCAATCGGCATCTGCATAGACGGTGATCATCTTCTCTGTTCCGCCGTTTGCCTCAAAGTTCAAGGTTCCGGCACTTGCCAATACGGCCTTAGAAAGCGTGTTCTCTTCTTCGTCGCAACTCCACAGAAGGTTGATGGACAGCAACAGGGCCAAGGTCATTATATAGTTTATCTGTTTCATATTCTTAATGATTTCGTTAGATTAAAACGAGAGCCCATCCTCCCAACCCGGATTCTGTGTCAGGTTGTGATTGAGTGAGCGTTCGTTGATTGGAATTGGATAAAGGTAATCCCTTTCTTCGTAGAAATTGGTACGCTTAATGTTCTTGTGATAGTAGATATAACCGTTGTTGTCTGCCGAGAAAATGATTTCCTTTCCTATCTCATAGACCTGCGTACCTGAAGGTGCGTCGGGTTTGGCGGTTCCCTTGTCGTAGAGCACCACGTCTGCCTTTCCGTCACCGGTAAGGTCATACGTTCCAGAGCCGGGGAAGTACATGCCCATGATGGGCTGGTTGATGCAGTAGCCTGCTTTCCAGCGTACCAGGTCATCGAAGCGGAAACCTTCCTGCATCAGTTCGATCGCCCGTTCACGGCGGATTTCAAGGATGACACCCTTGTTGGTGCCCGTCACGTTGGGATAGCCGGTTTCCTCCGAAGCGAGGTATCTGTCCGGATGGGCGTTGGCAGCAGCCAAATCGAGGCCCGGCATCCCTGCACGCTTACGAATCAGGTTGATGGAGTTGTTGAGGTCATCTTGCGTCAAGGTGCCCAGTTCAGCCTTTGCCTCGGCATAGTTCAGGAGTACTTCGGCATAACGATACACGGGAAGGTCGCAGGTAGAACGGCTGTTGCGGTCTACATTGCCGCCCGAAGCGGTAGGGTCTTGCACGAACTTGATGGGCTGATAGCCTGTGATACTGGTAGAGAGGTCGGGTGACAGCACATCCTTCTTGCCGATGCGCGTATAGCCCGGCGTGCGGATGCTTTGGGCCAGACGGGGGTCACGGTCTTTCACCTCGTCAATAAAGGTCATCTCCTGCCAGCCTGCCTTGTCGGTAAAGGCTGTTCCGTCTTTCTTCAGATAGGTATTCACCATCTTGCGGGTCAATCCCGGACGTCCCTGTGTGGGCACCAAAGTATGCGCCGTGGCGTTGTGGTAGATGGCGAGCCCGTAATCAAACTTGATGGCAAGGATATACTCATCCGGATTGGCGTTCTCTTCGGCAAAGAGATTCAAGTAGTCGCTTTCAGGATGTCCGGTGGTGTATAACTTGTACGGGCCTTTGGTCATCAACTCTTGTGCGGTGGCAGCCGACTGTTCCAGATAATAGGTATAGTCGTGTCCTTCCAGATTGAGCTGGTGGTATTTTCGGTAAGTGCCTTCATAGAGGCAGAATTGGGCTTTCAGTGCCATGGCTGCCCATTTAGTGGCACGATAAGGGGCACTCGTTTCTTCCTTGTCGTTGGGAAGATTGGCGATGGCATAGTCCACATCTTCAATCATGTGGGTCATTATCAGTTCGCGTGAGTCACGTGCCTTGTAAAGCGTCTCGTCTCCTGAACCCAGCTCGGTGTCATACCAAGGCACATCGCCGAAGCGTTTCACTTTCTCAAAGTAGAAATAGGCACGGAAGAAGCGGGTCAGTGCGGTGTATTTCACCACGGCATCTTTGTCCGTGCATTGGTCGGCGTATGCTAACAGGGTATTCATCTTGCGCAGGTCTGTCCACGTCCATCCGCCACCCGAAGCGGGAACGGTACGCTTGGTTCCGCCCAGCATCTCGTCCGAGAGGTTCTGCTGTATATAAATGTCACTTTGGTCGTCATAGGGTTCCTTGTCCAGCAAGTTATTGTAGAAAGAGTTGGTGAAAAGCTGTAGGTCAGTTTCCGTTTTGAAGTAATCCATCTGTGAAATTTGGCTCAATGGCTGCAAGTCGAGGAGGTCGTCGCAAGACGAAAGTCCCAAGGAAAATGCCATAGCTGCTATAATTATTCGTTTCATTCTGATTGTAACTTAGTTATGATTAAAAAGTAATGTCTATACCAAACATGAAGGTCTTCTGCCAAGGATAGTAGGCGTTGTTATAAGCACTGTCTCTATCGATGGCTGCTTCGGGATCGATGTACTTGGTGTGCTTCTTCAGAGGAGACCAGTAGCAGAGGTTCTCCCCCGAGAAGTAAACACGAACCAAGTCGACGCCTATTTTTTTCGTCAGAGTGGCGGGAACGGTATATCCCACTGTCAGGTTCTTGAAACGCAGGTAGCGCAGGTTCTGTAGATAACGGTCGTTGACCTTGCTCAGCGGGCCGGAAGTGGCAGAATAGGCCATCGGACGGGTAAAGTAAGCATCCTTGTTGTCTTCTGCCCATACATCCTTCAGGAAGTCTTCCTGCAAATAGGTCAGGTAAGGATAGGAATATGGGCCCCAGAACTGCATGGCCTGACCGGTGGGATACCAGTAGTGGTTGCCGGTGCCCTGAAAGAACACGGAAGCATCGAAACCTGCCCAACGTACACTGGCATTGATGCCGTAGGAGAAGCTGGGGAGCGAATTGCCCAATACCTTGCGGTCGCCCGGGTCGTTGGCGGAGTTGCCGCCGATGTCCAATATGCCGTCACCGTCGAGGTCAACGAATTTAAGGTCGCCTCCTTGCCATCCGCCGGTGATGCGTTTGTTGATGTAGCTCAAGTCCACCTCTTTGGCATAGGCCTGGGCTTCTTCTGTGCTTTGGAACAGTCCGTCGGTGACAAATCCCCAGATTTCGCCCAGTCTCATGCCCTCGTAATAGCTCTTGGCGAAGGTTTTGTCTTTGTTGTCGTATTTAGTGATATAACTTTTGTAGTCGCTCACATTGAAACCGATGCTGTACTCCAACGGCTGATGTCCCAAGGAAAGTTTGTCTCTCCACGCAATGGATAGTTCATAACCTTTGGTACGCAGGTTGGCGGTGTTCATATCGGGTACGCTGGCTCCATATACGGCAGGCAGTTCAATGCCGTCCGTCAGCATGTCTTTGGTGTTTCGGATGTATCCGTCCATAGTGATGTTCAGGCGGTTGTCCAGCATGGAGAGGTCAAGTCCAAGATCCCATTGCTGGGCGGTTTCCCAAGTCAAGTCTGATGCCAAAGGAGCGCCTAAGGTAGAATACTTGGCCATGGCACTGCCTTCGCCGAAGGAATAGCCGCCAAAGTCGTTGATGGAAACACCACGCACGAAGGTATAATAGGAAGATACGTTCTGATTGCCCAGGCTACCAAAGGAGCCTCTCAGCTTCAGATTGTCGATGACCTTGCGGGCAGGCTTGAAAAAAGGTTCTTCCGAGATACGCCATCCCACCGAACCGGAAGGGAACAATCCCCAACGGCTGTTGCGGGCAAAGCGGGAAGTACCGTCGTAACGTCCGCTGACCTCGAAGAGATAGCGTGCTTTATAATCGTAGTTGATGCGGCCGAAAAATCCCATCAGGGCATATTCGTTCTGTCCGCCGCCTACGCCCGTGATGGTCTGGCCTTCGGAGTTCTGTCCCACCAGGTCGAGGTCATCCAGTGTAGTAGAAGAGAGGAACTCCCCATAAGCCGACACGTTCTTCCGTCTCAGTGTCTCGTAGTTGAAACCGGCAACAGCCGAAAGGTGATGTACTCCGTTGAAGGTTTCTTCGAAGTTGGCATACGCATTGGTGGAATAGTAATTGCGGGTATTCACCGCTTCGTCCAGACGGTTGGCACCGGCACCGGTGGCATAGACACCCAGCTCGGCATCCGGATATTCCCGGTAATACATATTGTTGGAACGGCTGGTGTTGCGTGCCTGATACAGACGATAAGTGAAGTCTGCCGTCAGGCTCAACGCCTTGATGGGCTTGATGACAAGGCGTGTGGTATTGGAGAAGTCGTTGGCACGCTCCACGTTGCGGTGCGAACCTTCTCCCAAGATGATGTGGCGGCCGTTGCCCACTTTATAGTTCAGATAAGGTGTACTGTAGAGCCATGAGCCATCAGGATTCTGCATGGGGAAGCAGGCCAGTGCGTGACGGGCACCGTATGCGAGGGTGTTCTCTACGCTGCCGTCTCCCTGATAGGAATATTGTGACCCATAGAAAGAGGTGTTGTTGGTCATCGTAACCCACTTGCTAATCCGGAAGTCAATCTTTGAACGCAGGTTGTATTTCCTGTAGATGTCAGGATTGGCTTTCAGAATACCTTTCTGATAATCGTATGCACCGGAAACAAGGTACTTGATATCCTTTGTTCCGCCGCTGATGGAGATATTGTGCTGCTGCACGGGGTGGTTGTCCCGATACTGCATGTGCCACCAGTCGTAGTTGCCATAGTAAACCCACTGCTTGCGGCCGTTCCGTTCCTCTTCTACCACCCACGGCCGGTCGGGATTTTCCGTCTTGTCGTTCACGCGGGCAAGCAACTGCTGCATGTCGCGGTCGGTGTAGTTGACGTATAGTGTTCCCGAATCAGCTTTCCAGAACTTGTTGATGGTATAGACTGACCAATATCCGGTGTCTTCGTAATCGGTGGAAGTTGTCGGAGCTTCCCATCCGATACGGCCGCTGTATCGTACGGTTGCCTTGCCGCTCTGTTCGGTACCGGACTTGGTGGTGACCAGGATGACACCAAAAGCCGCACGTGCACCGTAGACAGCTGCTGCCGAGGCATCCTTGATGACAGAGATGGACTCCACGTCATTCGGATTGACCCGGTTCAGGTCACCCACGGCACCGTCCACCAGTATCAACGGCTCGGCACCGTTGATGGAAGTCACACCACGCACATTGATGGCAGGCGAACTACCCGGCACACCGGAAGAGGTGGTGATGTTGAGACCTGCCACAGAACCTTGCAGCATGTTGGTGATGGAGTGGGATACCCGGTTTTCGAGCGTCTTGCTGCCTACCGTCGATACGGCACCCGTCAAGTTGACCTTTTTCTGAGTACCGTAGCCCACAACTACCGCTTCATCCAGCAGGACGGCATCTTCCTGCATGTGGACCGTGATGTCTTTCTGACCCGGTGTCACCTTGACTTTCTGAGTCTGGCAGCCCACATAGGAGAATTCCAGTATAACCGTTCCCGATGGAGTCTGGAGTTTAAAAGAGCCGTCTTCGGCAGTTATGCCGCCTTGGGTGGTACCTTCCACCCTAATGGTTACCCCCGCAAGAGGCTCCTGTTGGGTATCCAGGACTTTTCCCGATACCATTCTGCTCTGGGCAAGGAGAGCCGAATAACTCCCCAGTACCGATAAGAGCAGAAACAAAATAGAAGATTTGAGTACTTTCATAAGATTGTATAAGTAAGTGTTCATAATTAGTTCACATAATAATAGGTAACTGAATGATAATTTAGCGGAACGAGCGTCGATATAATATACGGCACCCGTATAAGCTCTGATACGGCACCCGTATAAGCTCTGATACGACACCCGTATAAGCTCTAATACGGCACCCGTATCAGGTAAGGTACGCCACCCTGCATAGTAGAGTTCCGCTAAATCATCATTTATAGCACGAATTAATTTTGATTGAGTACTTAAGAATTAGTATGTATCTCTGTTGTGACCTGTGTCACTAAAGCTTGTAGGCATCCGTAGAAAATTCTTTCGGACGCTGCATTTCCTCTTCCCATGTATGGCCGAACTCATCCTTGACGGTTATCACCAAGTCAGTGTCGGCATCGGCAACCTTTACTTTAAAGAAGTGGGAGAACTTCTCGGTAATGAAGCTGGGCGTCGACGTGAGGCTTGCCGAGTTGAATCGCTTCACGGAGAGTGCGGCGATGTGCAGCGGGTCGTAAGCCCAGACAGCCGTAGGAGTCAGATTGCCACCATTCTCGTCCGTCACCGTCAGTGTCCAGCGCGGGTTCCAGTTCCAGATGTTTATCAGTACCTCGTTGTCACTGTTCACCGGATAGGCTTCCACATAGCGCAGGTATTTGTTTTTGACCGAAGCGGATACGTTGTCGGGCATCTGCGGAACATCTGCCAAAGAGAAATGTACCTTGTTCAGGTCGTAGCTGCGGAACTGATAATCCTCGGAACTTCCGGTAGCCTTGTAGCTCCACTGAAGCTCGGTGCCGGAAACATTCCAGATGGAATATCCGCCGGGAGTTCCGTCGGGGCTGATATGAATGCCGGAAGTCAGATGACCGGACCACCACCAAGAACCGCAGACGGCTCCGGTATTGTGTTCATAGAAGTCACGTCCGTCTGCTACAGATGTTTCGGGCGTCACGTTGAAGTTCAGGTGCGTGTGTCCCGTTACGAAGTGTACCCGGTAGCCGTTGAGCAAGCTGAGTAATTGTGCGGTATTGACCACATCATGGTCTATCTTGAAGTCACCGGTTTCCAGGGGATAGAATACCTGCGCGTGCATCACAATCACCAGCGGTGTTGCCTTGTCGATGTACGAAAGGTCTTTGGAGAGCCAGTCCAACTGTTCGGCGGAAACGCGCTTCTCGTAGTTGCGGGAGGTGGTTCCGTCGTAGCTGTCGCAATCGATGTCGTCCATCACGACGTAATGTACCTTGCCTATATTAAAGGAATAATAGGTAGGGGCTATATAGTTCATGAATTTACCCTCGGCATCAAAGTCGGAAACGGCTTTGTAATCATAGTCATGATTGCCGATGGTGTGGAATATCTGCAAGTCCTTCACCTGACTGTTGATGGTATTCAGATATTCGGGCAGGGCATAGTTGTTGGAGTACCAGTAGAGGTCCCAGGTCATGTCGCCCAGCGTGATGGCATACATCTTCTCTCCGGAATGGGCGGTGCGATACTTGTTCAGGTCTGCCGTGAATTCAAGGAACTGGCGCCTGTCGTCCGTGCGGTTGGCAAGGTGCATGTCACCCAGCATGAATACCTTATATGTATCTTGTCCGGTCACCTTCTTCAGCGTAAAGTCCTTCCGTTCCGCCACCTCTGCATTCGCTTTCAGCAGCTGGTAGAATTGGGGAAGCACTCCTTCGGAAGGCACCTCATAGCCGCTTGGAATAGAGATAAAGACATAGCCCCATTTCTTATCAGACTTCAACTGATAGATACCGTTTTCGTCCGTCACGGCCACCGCCACGCCGTCCGAAACCACTACGCCCTTCACGCCGCCTTCTTCCGAAGAGACCTTGCCATAGACCGTGGTGCCGGCATCCGGCGTAAAGTCCAACTTCGCGCCGATATTGAGATAGATTTGTCCAATCAGCTTTTTGCGCTCATTCCGCCTGACGGATACTTTATAATAGCCCGTTTCACAATCAGCGGGAATCCGTACCGCAAAGCTCTCGGACGAAATGCTGACGAAAGGGCAAATATAGGATATACCTTCGCCGGACTCTATGATAAACGAGTCGGATGTTTGGGGAGCTTCCCCGCTTTTTACCTTAAAAACATACTCTCCGCCTTTGGCCACATCCACCAATTCCGGCAGTTCAAACTGCACACTGAAATTATCCGTAAGTGTCTCTTCACCAATATCGTTGCTACAAGCAATCAACGGAAGAACCGTCAATGACACCAACCATAATACAAACTTTACCATATCTCTCATTTAAATGACAATTTACTTTTCATTGTTCTATTTTCAATCTAATTAACCGCTTTTATGGGGTGCAAAGGAACGCCTAGCATATTTCAATCAGGCTACACACATGTGACGTTCTTTTTTCAAGGCAGGTTAGGGTATATCCCGAAAAGCAAATCTTCGCCGCACCAAGCTTCAAGATGAGAACATGACTGAACTCAAGTAGATTGACGGCTCCGGTCAATAACCAAAAAATGTGGGATTGCTTGAATATTTTTAATTCAAAAGTGATAGATTTGCAAACATCTTCTTATCTTTATTCTCTGGTAGGCGTAAGTGCCGGATCCCCCTGATACAGATGGCGATGGGAGCTATTAATGGAATATAAACTACTATAATGCTTGTGGTTATGAAGCAGAGTTATGATAAAGAGATTTTGTCGAGAGTGGAACCGATCTTCCACATTATGGAGCAACGTGTTACTCCCGAGGAGATGGAAAACATCAGAAAGGCATTCGGGCTGGCTTATGAAGCCCATAGCAGCCAAAAAAGAAAGACTGGCGAGCCGTATATCATTCATCCCATTGCCGTAGCACGCATCGTTGCCGAGGAATTGATGCTTGGCGCCAATCCTGTAATTGCAGCGTTCCTGCACGATGTCGTGGAGGATACTCCGTATACGATAGAAGATATTGAAGAGATGTTCGGTAAAGACGTGGCTTTTCTTGTACGGGTGGTGACGAAGCTGAAGAAAGAGAGCTATGATACCTCCAAGCAGGTGGATAACTTCAAGCAGATGCTTGAGTCCATGCAATATGATATCCGGGCTATCCTGATCAAGCTGGCTGACCGTCTGCATAATATGCGGACGTTAAGTAGCATGAAGGCAGACAAGCAGATGAAAATAGCCGGAGAGACAGACTTTTTTTATGCTCCTTTGGCCAATAGGTTGGGGTTGTACCCGATTAAGGTGGAACTGGAGAATCTGAGTTTCCGTTATCGCTGTCCGATGGAATATGAACGGATCCATGGGTTGATAGAGGCGGAAAAGTTGCAGGATGCTCCCCGTTTGGAAGAATTCATTCATGGCATTGAGATGCAGCTGGTCGGTCACGGTATTCCTGTGCAGATAGAAGCCGTATATCGTTCCCCGTTCAGCATACGCCGTAAGATGCAGCGTTACGGTTGTGACTTCAATCATGTGGAGAATCACCATTTCGTCCGTATCGTGTATAGAGATCCGGAGGAATTGTCGGAGAAAGAGGTCAGCCTGAAAATATATGCCCTGCTTACGGATATCTTCAAGGAGAAACCGGGCAGTGTGGTGAATTACATCGACTCTCCCAAAGAGAACAATTATCAAAGCCTGCATGTGAGGTTGTTGACTAAATATGGTAAATGGGAGGAGATCCATATCAGTTCGGAACGTATGCGCCGTTGTTCCCGGTATGGTTGTGTCGCGGAACGTGAGGAAGGTAATATCGCGAAATGGATAGAGAAGTTCCGTCAGAACCTGCAAGATATAGCCTGCCACAATCATGAAAGCAGCTTCATGGAGGGCGTGGTGTCTTCTTTCTATAATGATGACATGGTGGTCTTTACTCCCAAGGGCAAAAGTATCACTCTTCCGACAGGCTCTACCGCATTGGATTTTGCGTTTGAAGTGCATAGCGATATCGGCCACCATGCCCAATATGCACGGATAAACGGGAAACTTGCTTCCGTAAAGAGCACTCTGCATAGGGGTGACTGCATAGAGATCGGTACCAAAGAATCCATTAGCCCCCATGAAGACTGGCTGGCTTGTGTGAGGACTTACAAAGCGAAGAGTTATTTGATCCGGTTATTTAAAAGCCGCACCAGATCGGAGCTTGTGCGTTGCCCTTATTGCCAGCCGTTGCCTGATGACGAAGTGATTGGTTTTAAGAATGCCGACTCCACCATTTCGGTTCATAAGCGTGATTGTGCCAAAGCCATCAGCCGAGCTTCGCAGGACGGAGATTCGGTGGTGGCCATTGAATATAAAGAGAGTGATACGCTTTATCCGGTATGTATCCATGTGAAAGCCATTGACCGCTATCATCTGTTGAGTGATTTGATAAACTGCATTACCGACAAGTTACAGTTGGGTATCGACCATCTTAAAACGGATACGGTGGATGAGATTGTGGATTGCGATATCTATTTTCAGGTGCATTCGTTCAATGAATTGCAAATGGTGATTTCGGACATAAGCTCCATTGAAAACGTGGATGAGGTGGAGAAAGTATAAAAGGCGATTATTAACATGACTTTCAAAAATACAGGGAAACGATTTTTGTTTATTCGACCATCGCCTATCTTGTTTTACCTATTGATTTAATCTCGGCCAAGCGCTTGCCCGTCATCGGCTGGATTGATGAACTTGTCTCTCTGACAGTTGCTTATCTGAAAGTGAAGAAGTATGTTACTCCTGAGATAGAGAGGCGAGTTGAGGATATATTGGACCACCTGATACCTATGGCAGGTTATGAGGTAGCTGAGTGATGATAAGTAAAATAATTCATATTATGTAAATTACTAAATATATAGTATTATTGATTACAGACCTGCTTGTTTGCAGTGTCTGGGCTATTATGGCAAGCCAGGCTGTTCAGGTGAAAGAAAACTGCATTTATTCCTGTGGAACAAGAAGATTATGGTTTTGAGGATATCATGAACTTATAAAACTTTTAAGAAAAGCACAAATAACTTTTAAGAAAACCCTTATGGCAATTAATCACCTAACTTTGCACAATGAACTTATCAAGATATTAAAAAATGGTTCGAAATAAAAAGAAAATATTCGTAACGGTAGCCGGTGTTTTTCTATTGATTGTTGTGATGGCGGGTATATATGTCTGGTGGAATATCGGCATGCTTGATTCGGACGGAGAAAGGGACGGTAAGTATGGTAATAGACCGTATTATTCGGTATCAGATAATGTATTTGTCAGTCCTGACAAATTGGAGTTTTTTCCGGAACAGACAACTGGAGGTAGTGCAGGATTCGGACGTTTTTTTAAAAGATCGCCCAATGCCCCTAGAAACGAACTCCCCGTAGAATCACTGGCAAAGAGAGATTTTCCGGCAATTCCGTCGGACTATGCACTGTATTGGCTCGGCCATTCATCGGCTATCTTGGAATTGGATGGTATTCGTATCATCATAGATCCGGTGCTGGAAAATGCCGCGCCGGTTCCGGGCATTGTGCAACGTTATGTAAGTTCTCCTATCCAACGGTGTGAACTGCCTGATGTGGATATTGTATTGATTACCCATGATCATTATGACCATCTGGAGGTGGCGACAATGAGGGCATTAAAAGATAAAAAGGTTAAATTCATTTGTCCGTTGGGTGTCGGGACGCGGTTAGAGGGCTGGGGCATTCCACCGCAACAGATTACTGAAGTTGGGTGGGGGGATACTGTAAAAATTACCTCTGTACAGATTGTCTCAACAATCGGAATTCATTATTCCGGTAGAAGTAAAGCAGACCGTGATAAGACGCTGTGGACAGGGTACGCAATCAAAGGTACACAGAAAAATATCTATTGGAGTGGAGATACCGGTTATGGCGCACATTTCAAACAGATAGGAGAGCAGTATGGACCTTTTGATTTGGCATGTGTGGAGATTGACGGATGGAATGCCGGTTGGCCCAACACGCATCTTTTCCCGGAAGAAGTGATTGCTGTCTGTAAAGACGTGAAGGCCGAAAGATTATTGCCTGTACATTGGGGCGTTTTTGATTTGGCTCTGCATCCTTGGAATGAGTCTATCGAAAAAGTTGCAACTTTAGCTGCGGCTGACAGTATCGTTTTGGTTACGCCTATGATGGGAGAACGGATTGTGCCTGGGGAAACATGTACCAGTACTTGGTGGAGGTATTAGCAGGCTGTCTTGCAATAAAATAATATTTTTGTTAATCAATTAAATAGTAGAAATATATGGAACCGGGTATAGTAGTTTACGATTATATGGATACCTTCTTCTGCTGCATGGTGGAGAAAGACAAGTGGTGTGAAGAAATGGTGTCGGAACACATGTTGGTTTATCTTTGTTCGGGAGAGATGGACTTAGTCACACCCGAGAAAAAGCACCATCTGAAGAAAGGGGATGCCTTTTTCATCAAGCGTAACCACATGGTGCGTAAAATCAAACAACCGTCGAAGAACGGGGAACCTTTTAAAGGATTATTCCTGCAATTGAAGACGCCTTTTCTGAAACAGCTTCTGAATGAATATCAGATAACCGTACCATTGGTGAATAATCCTGCAATAGCGAGATCGACTTACGTGATGCTGGAGAAGCATCCTTTCCTGAACGGTCTTTTCACTTCTTTGGAACAATATTTCGACGTACAGCAATATCCGTCGAAGGAATTAATGGAGGCTAAGTTGAAGGAGGCTGTTTTTACGCTTCTGCAACTCAAGTCGGAGCTGGGTTCTGTGCTGTTTGATTTTGCTGAACCATGGAAAATCAATTTAGAGGATTTTATGAACAAGAACTACAAAAGCGATCTTTCTGTTGAGGAATTTGCCCATTATACCGGCCGCAGTCTTTCGGCATTCAAAAAAGACTTTGCGCAAGTGTTTCACATGACTCCAAGCCGCTGGATTGTGAAACGACGGTTGGAGGAAGCGATGGATATGATGGACAGGCTGGGGCGGAAACCTGCCGATGTCTATTTGGAGGTAGGTTTCAAGAATTTGTCGCACTTTTCTACTGCCTTTAAGAAAGAGTTCGGTTTTCCACCTTCAGCCATACCTACTCGTGCTGTATAATAAGGAGAACTATAAGAGTCCAGAAAAACAATGAATTATATATTTATGAAGAAGATATTTTTTGTTTTCATTTTTACTCTATTTATAGGCATATCCCAAGTTGGGGCTTCGGACATACCTACCATTTATATTACCACGGCGGACAGTACGGCTATTACATCGCGGGATTATTGGTTGGAGAACAGTTCATTGCGCATTGTCATGCCCGATGGCAGTGCCGTATATGAGTCTTCCAAGGCAGCTGTGAAAGCAAGGGGGCATTCTACATTCACCAAGCCGAAAAAACCTTTTGCCATCAGGCTGGAAGAGAAAAGCGGACTGCTGGGAATGACTGAAAACAGGCGATGGGTGCTGCTGGCAAATTTTATGGATCATAGTCTTCTCCGCAACAGCTTGGCGCTAAGCATAGCCAAGCAGACTTGTCTGGATTGGACACCTGATAGCCGGTTCGTGGATGTGGTGGTCAATGGAGAGTTGCAGGGATGTTATTTGCTTTGTGAACAGATACGCATCGGCAAGGAGTGGGTAGATATTGACAAAGAAGACGGATTCCTGATAGAAGCGGACAATTACCCGAATGAAAAATATCGTATCGATACCCGGTTCAGGCATCTGCCGGTAAATGTGAAATCACCTGAGGAACCTTCTTCACGGCAGATGGCATTCATCGAGAATTATATGAATGAGATAGAGCAACTTCTATATAGTGAGGAGCTGTCAGATCTGACTTTGCTTTACCAGAAATATTTGGATCTGGACACGTTTGTCGATTGGTGGCTGGTGCATGAACTGACACAAAATGCGGAGCCTAACGGCCCGAGAAGCTGTTATATGCACAAGGATAAGGATGGTTTGCTGAAGGCGGGACCCGTATGGGATTTCGATCTGGCTTTTATCTCCGTTGGCTTGGATAAAGGCGGTGATATACGGCCTTCCCGGTTTAACCGGACGGACGTTGTGCTGCTGACCGGAGATAGTATTTATAACCGGTGGGAGGCGCTTATCGGGAAATCGGCCCTTGCGGACGAACATTTGTGGCAGGGGCAGGACCCGGCACGATTTGACACCTTTACAGGTTTTCATTTATCCGTTTCGAATTTGAAACAGGTCTATCTGTACCGGATAGAGAGTTTGAACAAGCTTTTGGCTGAATAAGGGGCTTTCAAGGAAGGGGATAAAATAACGTTTCGGAAAAGTGGAAAATGACGTTTTGAAAAAACAGCGTTCCTATATGCTGGCTTACCTTTGCATCATCGGACAGAATCCGGTGGTGCTTTTTTATTTTATAATATTACAGATGGAATGAGTGAATTGATAACGAAAGTCAGGATGGAAGTTAGAATGTTGCGTGACCAGAAATATTCTTGTTCGCAAGCAACTTTTGTCGGTATATGCCGGGCTATAGGTTGCGAGCGCAGTGATAAAGAACTGATGGCTCTGTCTGCAGGCTTTCGTGGCGGCGTGGGTTGCTCGTACAACGAAGGTTCATGTGGTGCTTTCTCGGCAGGTATTATGGCACTTGGGATGTGTTTGCCCGAAGATAATGCAAAGGCCATTGCGTTATCTAAAGAATTATTTGACCATTTCAAACAAAAGCACGGAACGGTGATCTGTGGTAATATCGTTTATCGGTATGGATTCACAGAGTGCACCAATTGTTGTATCTGCGTTGCTACAAAAGTTGCGGAGTTACTGCAAAGGGAAAAGGCTTTGATATAAAATTGGGAACTTTGACTTGGATATTAGAATTTCTCAGTATTCTGGAATCAAAATCTACAATTCTTGGATTCAGGAAATAATCTTTTATATTAATTAGTTTTATTCCCTTAAAAATGTTTCGTTATATGGAACTATTTCTTATTTTTGCATTAAAATAAAAACTGTGGAAACCAAAGCAAAATTTAAAGTTGTCTATTCAAAGGATGCAGACGATTTTCTGAATCATCTACCGATAAAAATTAAGGATAAGATCATCTACAACATAGCTAAAGCAAAATTTGTGATAGATCCCGAACTTTTTAAAAAATTAGATGATACAGACATTTGGGAGTTCAGGACCTTATATAATAAGGTTAAATATAGACTGCTGGCTTTTTGGGATAAGGATAATGGTGTGGATACTTTAGTGATTGCTACGCATGGCTTCATAAAGAAAACCCAAAAAACACCTTCGAAAGAAATAGCCAAAGCTGAAGAGATTAGAAAAGCATATTTTAATTTAAAAAAATAAAGAGTATGGAAACAATGAAGTTTTATACAGAAGAAGAAATATTAGATAAACACATAGGAGAAATTGGTACTCCCCGAAGAGATAAGTTTGAAGCTGATTTGAGTTCATTTTTAATTGGTGAAGCTATCAAAAAAGCTCGTCAAGCAAAGAATTTGACCCAAGAAGAATTAGGTAATCTGATTGGTGTACAAAGGGCACAGATCTCTCGAATAGAGAATGGGAAGAATCTGACTTTTTCTACTATTTCCAGAGTTTTTAAAGCTATGGGAATAAGCGTAAAATTAGAGATTGACAATTTAGGAAAGGTTGCTTTGTGGTAAAATGGATATTCAAAAGAGGATAGCCAATATACCTGTAGCTGTAAGATAAATCATTTCTAGTGGTAAGGAGAAGCGTTGGGAATATTCTATCACTTCTCCTTTTATTTTAGCAGACATTGGCACTCTCTTATGTTTATTTAAAATAATTATATGTGAATGAATGATTTCATGGTATTCCGGTCATTCTTTATTATTTTGTAATAACCATTTCCATGCAGGTTTTATCTTTATTTCCTTTCCATCTCTGCTTATCGTGCTTTCTTCATCTTTCGTGATGATGATAAGTTCGTTACATTCGGTTACTGAAGCGGCCTCTAAAAGACCTTTTATTTCCCTTTCCCGTGTATCCTCATCCGTCATATTCCAAGTGACTTGTATGAGTTGTATCACAGAATCTTCACGTTGTAGAACAAAGTCACATTCGCAGTTTCCTTGATAATATGTAATTTTGTCAGCCGGGAGACGCATTCGGTTCAACTGCATGAATACGGTATTTTCTAGATTTTTCCCATCATCGTTGCTTTGAGGCATGAGTACGGCTCCACGCAGACCATTGTCAATGCAATAGTATTTATCAAGCGATTTCTGTTCCTTTGCTAGTGATCGGTCATATTTGGAAATGCGTACAAACATGAAGATATTGCAAATATAGTCAGCCCACAGATATAAGTCATCCTTGCTGACTTTAAGTCCTTGGGATTTGATATCTTTATAAATGGCGTTGATGGATGTCGGTTTTGTCAGATTGGCCATGATGCGCTTAACAAAATACCGTACAACACTTATATTGGATATGTTGTAGTGTTCGGATAGATCTTTTAATATCATCGTGTCGAAATATCCATGCAGTAGCTTCAATTGTTCTGAACGGGATGGAGTCAGTACGATTTCCGGAAAAGTACTTGCCTGGTTGTATGCTTCGAAAGCAGCTCTCAGTCGTGCCATATCTTGTTCCAAATAGGTGCCGGTGACAATTCCTTTGAAGCGACAATATTCGTTGAACGAAAGCGGATATATTTCGTATTCCAAAGGATAGCCGCGCAAGGCCGAACTTAATTCTGTGGAAAGCATGGTGGCATTGCTTCCGCATACATAGATGTTTTTGCAATAAGACTTATAAACTCGTAACACAAAATATTCCCAGTCCTTTATCAGTTGGATCTCGTCAAAGAACATGTGTACATCCTTTATCGGAATGTCCGGAAACATCTCCATATACGAAGCGATTACATCATCCAGCTCATTAGATGACATATTTTTCAAACGTTCATCATCAAATCCCAGCCATAAAATGTTTTTAGGGGGAACTCCTTCACGTACAAGGCTGTTAATGGCTATTTCCATAAGCGTGGATTTACCGCAACGGCGCACACCCGGAACCGTAATTATCTTCTTGCGGTTTGTCGGTAACTTTATATCTCGTTCAATTACCTCAAACGGAATCTCACTTTGCTTGATAGCTATAAGCGACTTGATGACATCTTTTCTCATATCTTTCTTTTTTTGTGAATGCAAAGGTAGAAAAGTTTCCTAAATAAAAGGAAAGATTTGGTTTAAACTTTCCTTTTATTTAGGAAAAGCCTGGTAGGCTTGTGGTTATTGAATGATACTTTGATTCTTCTTGTATGACCATATAGCGTTTAAACGCAATTATTAGAGAGCATTGATAATGTTTTACCCGCATGTTCCCTTTATTGGTAAATGAGGACGGTGTTATTTGACAGAGCAAATGGAATGACGTTTCGGAAAAGTCGGAAATGACTTTTGGGAAAAACATAAGCTTCCTCTATCTCCGTATCTTTGCCGTAGATAATAACAAAATAGGAACATGAAAGAGATTGAAAAATTAAAGAACGGTGACTGTTACCGTATGGACGATAGTGAAATAGCCGAGATACACACCCGTGCCGTTACGCTTTGCCAACAGTTTAATGCAATGCCTGTAACCGAAACTGAAGCACGCGACAAGGTGCTACGGGAATTGTTCGGTTCGGCAGGGAAGAACTTGAGTATTAAGCCCGGATTCCTTTGTGACTTGGGTGTGAACATCCACGTGGGTGATGGTTTTCTGACCAACTATAACGTGACGATTCTTGATATGGCACTGGTGACCATCGGTAATAATGTGTGGATAGGGCCGAATGTGGGGCTTTTTGCTGTGGCGCACCCGATGGAAGCGGCAGGACGGCAACAACTGCTTGGTATTGCCCGGCCAATTACTATCGGTAACAGTGTATGGATTGGCGGCAATTCGGTGGTCGTGATGGGAGTTACTATAGGCGATAATGCCGTTATCGGTGCGGGCTCGGTCGTAACACATGATATTCCGGCCAATGCCGTTGCGGTAGGTAATCCGGCAAGAGTTATCAGATATATAGATAATGAGGTGCATTAATTTTATAGAGCAAGGTATTATAATTACGTTATGAGTAATAGACTTGAAGATGGAACTCCATACATTTTTGACAGCAAAATGATGGAGGCATATCGAAGAACATTTGATTTGACGAATCAATACAACCATGTTGCTAACATGAGCTATTTAGTTAGGAAACAGAATGTTCTGCGGAGGATCTCGTTTACATTCTTTGTTTTGTTTCTTAGCCTTGGATGGCTGCAAGCTCAGACTATTGACACGATAACTGTTCGCAGCCGGTCGATGAATAAAGATATAAAAAATATGGTTATCCTTCCTGCCGGTTACAATGGAATGAATGATTTACCGGTGGTATATTTGCTTCATGGATATAGTGAGGATTATAAAGCATGGCTTAAAATAAATCCGGAATTGCCGGAACTTGCCACTCGGTATGAGTTGATTATCGTTTGCCCCGACGGAGAGGCTTCCTGGTATCTGGACAGTCCAATAAATCCGGAATCAAAGTTTGAAACGTATGTGGCTGAAGAGCTGGTAGAGTATATAGACAACCACTACAAGACCAGAAGGGAGAATAAAGGACGGGCTATTACGGGTTTTAGCATGGGAGGCTATGGAGCCATGTGGCTGGCCATCCACCATCAGAATGTATTTGGAGCATGTGGGGCTACAAGTGGCGGAGTGGATATCTGTCCATTTCCGGATAAATGGGAAATCAAAAAGGTGCTTGGTGCATACAAAGAGAATAGCGATTTGTGGAAAGAGCATTGTATTATCAATCAGTTACATTTGATAGGGGCGGGCTTGTCCATTATACTGGATTGTGGAACTGAAGATTTCTTTTATTCTGCGAATGAGAGATTACATCAGGAAATGGTCAATCGTAATATCAAGCATGATTACATTGCGCGTCCGGGCATTCATAATAATGACTATTGGAGCAATTCCATCGGTTTCCAACTTTTGTTCTTTTCCGATTATTTCAGGGGGAAGCATGTCTACGAGAGGCAGTTGATTTATAATAGGTTGCTTTCTGTACCCGATAATTTATGATTTGAAACTCATTTGAATAACCAATTAAAACATTATATCATGTACAATTTTCAATTTTATATGCCTACGAAGGTGCTTTTCGGGGCAGGGCAGTTAAAGAACTTGCATTGGGAACAGATGCCGGGCAAAAAGGCGCTGATCGTAACGTCCAACGGGCAAAGCACCAAGAAATACGGTTATCTGGCGGCAGTAAGGAATGAACTTGACCAAGCGAATGTGGAGCACGTACTCTTTGATGAAATCCGCCCGAATCCTACAAAGGACAATGTGATGGACGGCGCAAGGATGGCCAAAGAGAATGGTTGCGACTTTGTTGTAGCCCTTGGTGGCGGTTCGGTGATGGATGCAAGCAAATGTATCGCTCTGATGATGGTGAATGACGGTGATCTTTGGGATTATGCCTTTTCGGCAAAGGGCGGTCATCAGCCGTTCAGGAATCCGGGCGCTCCGCTGGTTGCCATTACCACCAGTGCAGGGACAGGCTCGGAAGTGGATATGTTCTCTGTGATTTCCAATGACGAACTGAAGGAGAAGACTGGCGTGTTCGACATTTCCATGTTTCCGACAATCTCGGTAGTCGATTCGGACTTGATGATGAGTGTTCCTCCCGTGTTCACTGCCTATCAAGGGATGGATGCGTTTTTTCATGCAGCCGAGAGTGTTATCAACACTAAAGAGCATCCGATGGGTGAGATGTTTGCATTGAAAGCGATAGAACTGATTGCAAAGAACCTGCCTGTTGCCTGCCAGGACGGTGCCAATAAAGAAGCCCGTGCCAATATGGCTCTTGCCAACTCACTGGCGGGTTACTATATGCTCTGCACTTCGCAGCACACCATGGAGCATGTGATGGGTTCGTATCATGAAGGGCTGGCGCACGGTGCGGGGTTGATTATGATAAGCCATGAATACTTCAACTTCTTCGCTGAACGGCAGGCAGCCGAAGAGCCTATGAAGAAAATGGCCCGTGCGATGGGAGTGGAAAACCCTCAGGATGGAAAAGACTTTATCCGTGCACTTGACAACCTTATTGAGGCTGTGGGCTGCAAGGGCTTGAAGATGAGTGATGCGGGGATTACAAAAGAGGAAATCAAGGCTTGGCCAAAGCATATCCATGAAGTTTTGGGTGGTGATTTGACAGCGGATCCGCTACCTTTGAGTGATGAAGACTATTTAGGAATCTACGAGCGTTCGTTTAAATAATTCAGGATATATCGGGCATACCCGTTTTCCCGCGTCTTCGACAAGTCTGTGCCGAGTCAGCGACAAGGCGATGTCGAGTCAGCGACAAGAGAAACACAAGTCAGCGACAAGAGAAAACGGGACTATCAACTATCAGAAAGAAAAAGGATGAGAAATCAATTTATTGTTACGGCAGCAATCGCTGTCGGTCTCTTCTCTACTGTTATATGCAGGGCGCAGAGAACAGCCGCAGGCAACATGCGGGAAATCGTTTCAGATACGCTTTCGTCTCAGAGGGCTTATTCATTGGATGAAGTGGTAGTTACGGGTACTCGTAACGAGACGGATGTCCGTCATTTGTCACAGACTGTTTCAGTCATAAACCGGGCAAGAATAGAACAGGCCCATCAGCCTGCGCTGTTGCCTATCCTTACCGAACAGATACCCGGTTTGTTTACTACCGCCCGCGGTGTACTGGGGTATGGAGTTTCAGGAGGTGCGGCGGGAGGCATTTCGTTGCGTGGGCTCAGTGGCGGTTCCGGACGGCTTATGGCCCTCATTGACGGACATCCGCAATACATGGGCATGTTCGGGCATCCTATTTCAGACGCTTATCAGTCGTTGATGGCTGAGCGTGTGGAGGTGTTACGGGGGCCTGCTTCCATGCTTTACGGCTCGAATGCGATGGGTGGTGTCATCAACATCGTTACCCGCCGGATGCAGGAAGACGGTATAAAAACTGGAGTCAATATCGGTTACGGTTCTTACAACACGTTGGAAACAGAGGTGACGAACCGCATTCGTAAAGGACGCTTCTCAAGCGTTGTCAGCGGTTCGTACAATCGTACTGACGGGCACCGCCATGATATGAACTTCGAACAGTACGGAGGTTATTCCAAGTTAGGCTATGATTTTTCAGAGGTATGGAATGTACGGGCAGATATAAACCTGACGCATTTCAATGCTTCCCAACCCGGCGCGGTAACTGCTCCTTTGCTGGATGCCGACCAGCGTGTGACGCGGGGTATGACCTCTTTTGCACTCGAAAACCACTCCGACCGGACATCCGGCGCACTGAGTTTCTTCTACAATTGGGGAAAGCACTGGATAAACGACGGCTACAATCCGAAGAAAGGGGAGGAACCATTGGACTATCGTTTCAATTCGCTTGATAATATGATGGGGGTATCGTGGTATCAGAGTGCCCGGCTCTTTGAGGGCAACCGGCTGACGGTGGGTGCGGATTACTTTCGTTTCGGAGGCGAGGCCTGGAATAAATATCTGGACGGAAAACGTTCCGATATTGTGGATAAGGCCGAGAATGAAGTAGCCGGATATGTTGATTTCCGTCAGGATGTAGGCGCTTGGCTGACATTCGATGCCGGGGTACGTATCGACCATCATTCGCGCATCGGTACGGAGTGGGTTCCGCAAGCCGGCCTTTCGTTTCACCTGCCGGGTGCCATGGAACTGAAGGCTTCTGTAAGTAAGGGGTTCCGTTATCCCACTATCAGGGAGATGTATATGTTTCCTCCGCAGAATCCCGACCTTGCTCCGGAACGTATGTGGAATTATGAACTGGCTTTGTCGCAGCGCTTATTGGACGGGCGGTTGTCATACGGCATCAACGTTTTCTATATAGACGGTGAGAACTTAATTCTGACCTTGCCCAACCCCAATGGCAGCGGACGGCTGAACCAGAACTCCGGTAAAATCTACCATTCGGGATTTGAACTGCAAACAGCTTACCGCATCAACGTGGCATGGTCTGTCGATGCCAATTACAGTTTCCTGCACATGGAGAATCCGGTGGTTGCCGCGCCTGAACAGAAACTTTATGCCGGGGTGAATTACACGCAGGGGCGTTGGTCGCTATCGACCGGTGTGCAGCACCTTGCGGGACTTTACACTTCCACCTCGCCTGAAGTGAAAGAGAACTTCACCTTGTGGAATATCCGTGGCTCGTATCGGGCAGCCAAAGGAGTCGCCGTGTGGTTGCGCGGAGAGAACCTGCTTGCACAAAAGTATGAAATCAATGCCGGATACCCGATGCCTCGTGCTACGGTGATGGCAGGACTGAATATTAATTTCTAAATGAATAACGAAGAATGAAAAAGATGATTATGACGCTTTCTGCATGTGCTTGTATGCTGGCAGGAACACATTGTGCTAATGCGCAGCAAACGGAAAAGGCGGAATTGCCTAAGGTGTATTTCTTCAAGGAAATCTCATCGGAGAACTTGGTGAAGATTTATGAAGCGCTTGGACGCAAGGCTGAAGGCAAGGTTGCCGTCAAGCTTTCTACGGGCGAGCCGGGTAATAACTACCATCTTGATCCGAATCTTATTAGAGCGTTGGTCAAGAAAGTGAACGGTACTATCGTAGAGTGCAATACGGCTTATGGTGGTGGACGCACCAATGCTAAAGACAATCTGAAAGCTGCCGAGGAACACGGCTTTACAGCCATTGCTCCGGTGGACATCATGGATGTGGACGGCGATGTATCCCTGCCGGTGAAGGGTGGAAAGCACCTGAAAGAAGATCTGGTTGGAAAGAACTTCTTGAACTATGACTTCACAGTGGTATTGTCGCATTTCAAAGGCCATCCTATGGCGGGCTTTGGCGGCGCGCTGAAGAATATTTCCATCGGCATTGCTTCCTCTCGTGGAAAAGCGTTGATTCACTCTGCCGGAAAGACTCTGAGCCAAAAGGATGTATGGAATGATCTTCCTCATCAGGATATTTTCCAGGAAGCGATGGCGGAGGCTTCCAAAGCCATCATCGACCATGCTGGGGATAAGATTCTGTATATCAGTGTAGCCAACAATCTGTCCGTTGACTGTGATTGCGTAGCCAAACCGGAAGACCCGAAGATGGGTGACATCGGTATTCTGGCCTCTCTCGATCCGGTTGCTTTGGACCGTGCATGCATCGACATGGTTCGCAATTCGGAGGATCACGGAAAGATTCATCTTATCGAGCGTATTGACTCACGCAATGGAATGCACAATCTGGAATATGCGGAGCAACTGGGACTTGGCAGCCAGAAATATGAACTGGTTAAGTTGGATAAGTGATACGAGGATATCCGGAAGCTACCGGCTTCTTGCTGTGAAATTGATGTGCAGGTAGGATTTGTACTTTTTTTACCCTAATACATGCCCGTAGTACTTCACTATTCACCTACCTTCGTAAAATAATTAACCGCCCTGCCTTCTTCATCCGTCGGCATTGCCTGCCGACAGCGAGAGGAGAAGCGCAGGGCTTTTTATTCATTTACATCAATACCAAAAACAATGGCAGAAGAAATCAAGTATCAGATGAACGGCCAGTTGGCCGACAACGCTGTTACGGTGGATAACAAGGAAGACATGATCCTCGTCCCCGTCTCCAACGGCACCGCCGACGAAGCGCGTATCATCGCCGAAATGAAAGCCGAAGACTCCGGTCTTCGCGAAGAAACCATCCAGCACGTCTTTGCCCTGCGCAACCGCGTGGTGAAACGCCTGCTGCTGAGCGGCATCAACGTGAACGACGGCATCACGTATGCCAGCACCGCCTTCCGCGGTGTTATCGAGAACTCGCAGTGGAATCCGCAGAAGAACTCTATCGTGGTGAATTTCCAGATGGGTGCCGAACTGCGCGAGGCCATCAAGCGCACCACCGTCAACATCATCGGTGAGAAAGGCTCGGCCATCTATATCGGCGGCGTGACGGATGCTTCCACCCGTGCGCAGGATGCAAGCGCCACTGCCGGGCGCGCCTTCACGCTGACGGGCAGCAAAATCAGGGTAGCCGGTACGGATGCCGCGGTAGGCATCACGCTGACGTCCGCCGGCGGCACCGTCACTAAGATTACGGACGATCTCTATGTGATGAACGACCCGTCGAAGGTCACTTTCATCATTCCCGCCAACCTCGGCAACGGCACTTATACGTTGAAGCTCACCACGCAGTATGGCGGCAATAGCAAGCAACAGTTGAAGTCTCCGCGCTCGGTGGAGAAGACCATCTACATCGGTACGGCTCCCGCAGGCGGTGGCGGAACTTCGGGTGGTCCGGACGGTGGCCTGGAAGAAAATCCGCTGGGATAAACAAGCAAGGGACAGAGGCCGAGACGGGGCATTCCATCCCATCATGATGTACGGCAGGCGCATTCACTTTTGATACGCCTACCGTATTCGCATTTATACGGGTGTCGTATTAAGTCTTATACGGGTGCCGTATCAAGTCTAATACGGATGCCGTATCAAGCCTAATACGGGTGCCGTATCAAGCCTGTTACGGATGGCGTACCTATTATCAGGGACTATATGACACGAAAACGGGACAACTTCTCACGAAGGTGTCCCGCGTTGTTTCTTAATTAGAGTAAGAAACTGATTGCAAATCTCAACTTCAGACAGATGATGTGTGCAAAAGTGAGCATTTGTTATTATAATCTTTCATCTTATTCATTGGGGAGAGAAATCCTCCGGGAAAGTCCAAGTTCATCAGTTGTCAGCGGCAAGACCGGTATAGCGGTAGCCGGACACTTTGTATTTGGCATATCCGTATGCAGCGGGATTATCATCGTCGTCAAAACCTACGTAGAAGACAATGCTGTCAGCCGGCATACCACTTGGGGTAGTGGCGGCTTTCAGCAAGACTTTTCCTCCGTCAATCGTCACCTTGCAGTCATAAACCGCATTCTGTGCAGCACCTTCAGTGGCGAAAGTCAATGTTTGGGTGTCGGCTTTCACTTTTACCTTAAACTCCCAGAAGTTAGTCAAATCATCCACCCACATTTCCGTTGCCGTATTGGCTGCCGTATTATAGGTATTCATCATAATATGCCCACTGTCAAAGGGATCCTCAATCACGGTTTCTCCGTTTGCATCCACGGCATCTACCGTCACTACCCATTCTCCGGCCAAGGATTGAGTGGCAGTGCCACCCACCTCGTCCTTTTCGCAGGAAGTCAATGCAAGGCCTGCGACCATCATCAATACATATATTGCTCTTTTCATACTCATTATCTCTTATACATTGTTACATAAAAATTCATCGGAGTATCAGTGTACTCAAGGTTGTAGACCATCGTTCCGGTAGCCGCGTCAAATGTTCCGTCGGTCAGGCTGGTGGCGGAGTCGCCCCAACCGTCTATATAGCTGTTTACTAAAGACACCACACCATCGGAAACGGTAATTGTGCCCTGCATGGCATATCTTGTGCCATAGTTCGCACGTACACAATACCATCCGGCCAGCAGGTCGTCAATGCTATAAGTGCCGTCACCCTTGTTCAATATCAAGACAGTATAACTGCCTCCGTATGCCACTTGGGCACCGGCACGAAGTCGATAACTTGTCGGATCTACGTCATAAACGCCTTCTACTGCATCTGCCGGATCAGTAACGATAACTGTGCGTGAAGCGGTGGACGCAAAACCGTCAGCATTTGTAATGGAATAGCTGATAGAATATACGCCCGAGTTGGCGGTATTTACATTGGATGTCACCTTTACATCATCCGTCACATCCTCTCCATTCAGTGTGGCAGTATATCCTGGGTCGGCAAAAGTATTCCCTTTATCCAGATAAAGAGTCGTCGCGCCTTCCAGCGTCAGTTCGGGATAGTACGTGATGCGGGTCATGCCTGCCGTACTTTCATCATCGCAACCGGCCATCGAAACAACAACCATCGCGATCATCATTAAATATATTAGTTTACTTTTCATTGTTCTGTTCAATTTATGCATATTGAAATGATAGATTACTTGCCCCAAAATACGGGTGACGTATAACCCGGAAATGCCGGTGTATTGGGGTTACGGGCAGAAGAGCTTTCTGCATACGGATAACGCTCCAGCAGCTTGTTGTCACCCACTTGTCCGAATACCTGAATAGGGGTATAAAGTGTTCCGGGCACATACGTCGATACATTGTAGGAGTTTTCGTCGCCCACAGAATAGAAATCGCTGCCTTTGGCTGTCCCAAAAGTCGGATAGTCCAGACGGCGCATCTCGCACCATGCCTCAAAGGTGTTGATACCGGACAGTGCCACCCATTTGGCAAGACCGATGCTTTGCTTGTAGTTGCTGTGGTCGTAGGGATAGCGGGTTACATATTCAGCAGCGCCACTGACACCTGCCGATGCAAACGAAGCTTCCACTGCTGCGGCATAGTGCGCGGCGGCCTCGGTTTCCGTTCCATAGCGTGCATAGTATTCAGCAATGAAGAACTCTACTTCGGCCACTGATATCAGGCAAACAGGAGAATTATAGTTTACTACCGGACGACACCAGTCTTGCAACTTGCTCGTAGATCCGGGGTAGTTTGTACCGGAAATACCGCCGATATAGGCTCCCGTACTGTTCGGTGCAAAGAATGCGGCGAGGCGCGGATCCTGATATACGATGTTGTCCTCGGCATCTTTTACCTGCATGGTTCCGATGATGGCCAGATTGGCGGCAACGTTTGTCTGGGTAGATCCCCAAGCAGAACTGAATTCCTCTGAGTAGAAGGGATTCATCTGTCCGGGTTCATTACTCCAGCAGTCCACATAGCTTACGTCAGCCGTGGGGAAATTATTGTCGGCAATCAAAGCGGCAACTTCAGTTTGCACATTCCTTACGTCAGCCATACGCATCAGCATTTTCAGCTTCAGGGCATTGGCAAACCGTATCCATTGGCTTGCCGTGGCAGACGGATAAAGGAAGTTGGTACAAACCGGACTTGAACTTGACACGTTGGCAAGGGCCGCGTCTATCTCGGCAATTACCCCTTCATAAACCGCTTGTCCATCATCATATTTCGGAGCAAGGTTATCAGGATTGAGAGCTTCCGTATAAGGCACCTCACCGTAGCAGTCCACCAAAGCTTCATAAACAAAAGCACGCAAGATAGTGGCAGCCAGATAAGTCCCCCAATCTTCAGCTGCTTCCGACTTCTCACGCACTGTTTTCAGGTTCAGCAGCGCCTTCTGGTTGAACTGTGTATAAGTGCCGCTACTGCGGGTGGCGGACATGTTGAACTGTGAATAGTCCACATAATTGCTCGTGCCGTTCAGCTGGGCATACTGCTGTGCATGATAACCGCCGGCAATGCGCAGGAAGTCACCGTAGCTTGCTGCCACGTTCATTTCGATGGCCGGCATCAGCATACCGGTCTCGATGTTGTCTGCCGAAGGCGAGTTCGGGTCTTCATTGATGTCTAAGTAACTGTCGCAGGAAGCAAAAGCTACACTCAATGTAATAGTTGATATAAGCAATATTCTTTTCATATCTGATTTCTCCTGTTTTTTAGAATTTAACGCTAAGGCTGCATCCGAATGTACGGCAAGACGGGTTGGTGTAAAGTTCACCGAACTGAGTAGCCAAATCACCGTAAGTAGCCTGGGAAACGGTGGTTGATTCAGGATCGACAAAATTATTGTCCGAAGCCGTCCATGTGAATACGTTATTGCAGAACACGGTCAGTGCCAAACCGCTCAATGACATGGCACGTACCCAAGTCTTGGGTACATCCCAAGTCAGGCTGATGTTGCGCAACTTAACGAAAGAACGGTCAATCAAGTAAGCTTCGCCACCGGCACCATATCCATAGTCGTTGAAGTAAGTCTGATAGCTGCCGTTATACTGGTAGATAGGTGTAGTGTTCTCCGAATAAGTGCCGTCTCCATTGTCCACCACGGAATTGGGAATGACGAACGGACGGCGACCGTTGTAAGTGGTGGCGATTCCGTTGCCGGTAAACTGCATCAGGTTTTTGGTGCGTGAGAACATGTAACCGCCTTTGCGGATATCGAGCGCGGCACTTAGTGTGAAGCCTTTGTAGGTAAAGGCCGTGTTTACACCGGCAGTCCAGTCGTTGTTCATATTCTTTCCGGTATCTTCAACCGCAGTACCCAATACCGGTTGACCGTTGGCATCCACAATGGGCTGTCCATCTTCCGTATATTTGGGCAGATAAGTATAGAACTGTCCCATCGCCTTGCCTTCTTCCGCATACATATAGATTGCATCGTTTCCTGCAGAAAAATTATAGATAGAAACCCTGCCGCCCTCCAGGCTTTCGGGCAATTCTATGACTTTATTGTCGTTCTTGGCAAAGTTGAAGTCTAAATTCCAGCGAAAGTCTTTTGTCTGGACAGGTACCGTATTCAATACCAGCTCAACGCCACTGTTGCGAACTTTACCGAAGTTGGTCACCATGTAGCTATAACCCGTTGAAGGGTCAACCGGTAATGTAAATATCTGGTCGTTTGTAGTACGGTTATAGTAGGAGGCGTCAAGCCCCAAGCGACCGTTGAAGAACTGCAGGTTCAAGCCGACTTCAAATTCAGATGTCATTTCCGGTTTCAGCGTAGAACTGCCCTTCGTGTTGGAAGCCTGGAATGCATTTGCGCCATTCATCGGGAATTGTGCTACACCACTTCCATAATAGCCATTTGCTGTACCTTGAATGTAGGTGACTCCCGTCTGATAAGGGTCAGCATCATTACCCGTTTTACCGTATGCCAGACGCAACTTACCGAAACTGAGCACTTTGTTTTCTGGAATAAGCCTTGTGAAAATCCAGCTTAATGTAGCGCCCGGATAGAAGAAACTATTCTTGTCGATGGGCAATGTGGAAGACCAGTCGTTACGGGCAGTCAGGTTCAAATAAACCATATCGTCCCAGCCCAGAGTAATATCTCCAAAGAGACCCACCAAGCGGCGCTTGTTTTGGTTTTCTCCAAGGGTAGTTTTCGTGGCACCGTTGCTCAAATCCCAGAATCCGGTATGGAAAGTCAAATCATCCGTCTGTCCGGTCATTCTGGTAAAAGAGCGCTCGTTCATGTTGATACCGGCATTCACGTTCACATCGAGCTTATCATTTAGGAACTTATCGGCATAGTTGGCAAGGAAATCATGGTTCAATTCCAAATGGCGTCCATAACGTGTATATACATATCCACTCTGGTTCATGTTGGAAGGTGCATAGCCATAATCCTCGTCAATCAAGGCATCATCCAGTGCAATCTGCGGAGAACCAATCTTTACGTCATAGTCCGTGTAGTCAAATCCCATACGGTAAGAAAGCGTCAATTCCTTGATAGGTTTGATGTCCGCCTGAACCTTACCATAAATCTGCTTGGAGGCTGTATGGTTGTAGTTGTTCTCCAACGCCCAATAAGGGTTGGTGACACCATAAGGAGTGAAATAGGCTTCCGGAGTATTGAAAGGCGAACTGGTATCCTTCATATCTACAATGGAAATGTCACGCGGCATTTCAAATACACCGTCGATGACGGAAGTTCCCTGAAAGCTGCCGACGGCATCGGTAGCCGTGCGTGCAAAGTTAAGAGAAGAAGATACCTTCAGCCACTCGGCAGCATCATAACTGCCACGGAAAGCGACGGTGTTACGTTCAAAGGTATCATAGTCTTTCGGCATGATACCGTCATCATCAGAGTAAGAATAAGAAAGATAGTAGTTCATCTTGCTGTCACTGGAAACGCCGCTCAGCGCAATGCTGTGGTTTTGAGACCAGCCCAAATCAAAGAAATCTTTCACATTGTCTTTCTTGGCGCTATACTCGTGGATGAGTTGCTGATGGTTCCAGATAGGACCATATACTTGCATGGATCCGTCAAGGGCAGGCCCCCAGGAACCATTCTCGATGAATGTCTGGCCACCGTTCCATCCTTGTCCGAACTCGTTCTGCATTTCGGGCAACAGAGAGACTTGGCGTGCCTGCAAGCTTCCATTATAGCTGATGGAAAAATTGCGGCCGTCTCCCTTCTTGCCGGTTTTTGTGGTAATGATGATGACACCGTTGGCGGCACGGCTACCATACAATGCGGTGGCGGCGGCACCTTTCAACACGGTCATGGACTCTATGTCTTCCGAAGATACATTGCCAATGCCGCCCGTCGCCACATTCTTGCCGGAACCGGAGAACATATTGTTCTGCAAAGGTACTCCGTCCACTACATACAGCGGCTGGTTGTCACCATTGATGGAACTGAAACCACGGATAACGATATTGCTTACCGCACCCGGATCAGATGAAGTGGAACTTACCTGGAGGCCGGCCACCTTGCCGGAAAGTGCATTGGCAACGTTCGTTGTACGTGCACTGATAATCTCGTCACTCTTCACCGTAGTGGCGGAATATCCCAATGTCTTTTCTGAACGCGAAATACCCATTGCCGTCACGACTACCTCGTCCAGCAATTCGGCATCCGACTTCAAAGTGATTTTTATCAAGCCCTGCTTAATCGGAACTTCTTGCTGTTGCATTCCTACGAACGAAACACGCATAGTACTGGCTGTACTTG
>ULMJ01007375.1_pt1 | contig 50269 bp, 35 predicted proteins | sample 1951641 | NCBI WGS metagenome assembly ULMJ01 (sample SAMEA4835550, study PRJEB28245) | human gut metagenome | biome: gut microbiome; material: fecal sample | place: Denmark | collected 2008 | reverse complement strand
AAAAGTGACGGTTCCACCTCGCAAAATTACGCTGTTTTGGGGGCTTATACCCCACAAGATCATTAAAAGTGAATCTGACGCACCCTATTTTGTAGTCACCATACCGTTTAACCTCTTCTTAAGCTGGAGGTTACCTTCAACCATCGTCGATAGAATTCTCGGAGGAGAAGTGGTAGTTGAGACCGTTGAGTCAGAATGCGAGCTTGACAAGCCAATGTTTGAGAGGTGGGTTTCTGATATGGCAGGCAAGCAAAACCAAGAGGCGGTAAGCCTTGAGATTCAAGCCCGAATATTACGGTTAACAAAAAACATGTCCGTATCCGGAACCAAGTTCACTGCCATACTTAACCCTGCCGACGCGTCGATTTTGGAAAGAATTGTGATCTATATTGCCCACAACTATAACCGCCCAATAAAGATTTCCGATATTGGCCGGGCCATAGGGCTTCACCCCGATTACGCCAATGCCATTTTCAAGAAGGCTTTTGGCTGTACATTGAGCCGTTACATAGCAGAAGAACGGATAGGGCACGTCAAACGCAAACTTATTCTGACAAATATGAGTATAACACAGATAGCTTTTGAATGCGGATTCAATTCAATCAGCCGTTTCAACAAAACCTTTCTTGACATCTGCGGGCAGACTCCCCGGCGCTATCGCGAACAAAACAGGTGAGGTTTTATCAAGTTTGTACTAAGCTTTATCGAAATCATACCAAAAGGCTATCATGCCACTTGAATATAAAATGGAATATCATCTAACGAAAAGTAGGCAATTGGGCATCTTTTTGAGAAAAAAGCCCAAAAATGAAAAGATACAAAAACGATTGGTTTACACAAATACAAGGGTTAACAAAAAAGAGAATCAACAACATACATGCCACAAAGAAAGTGTAGGTAAATTTACCTACACGCTGCCTCAATTTACTGCCACCACTGCGCTATCACCGATGAGCAAGGCAATACAGAGCATGAGTGCAAGCGTGTAGGTAAAAGTATATCATAAATTCTGTGTATACGCGCGCGAAGCGAGTGAATCAAACTTCCTCCCCCTTCAATGTAGCAGAACTCGCCTCGGTAATCTTTACCATTACAAAATCGCCCACACGGTGTGCACCGCGGTCGAATACCACCACGCGATTCTGTTCCGTGCGTCCCACCAACTGTTCACGGGAACGTTTGGAAACACCTTCCACCAGCACCTCATACACCTTGCCGATGCAACGGGCATTTGATTCCGCAGAAAGGCGATTCTGCAAAGCAATAATTTCATTCAACCGACGTATCTTCACCTCTTCGGGTACATCGTCCGGCAGATGCTTGGAAGCATACGTACCCGGACGCTCGGAATATTTAAACATGAAAGCGGAGTCATAACCACACTCCTCCATCAGGGAAAGGGAAAGTTGATGGTCTTCTTCCGTTTCGGAATGGAAACCGGAGAAAATATCTGTAGATAAACCACAATCGGGCACGATACGGTGAATAGCATCTACGCGTTCCAAGTACCATTCGCGGGTATATTTGCGGTTCATCAGTTTCAGGATACGCGAACTCCCGCTCTGCACCGGCAGATGGATATGCTTGCACACATTGGGAACCTGTGCAATCACTTCCAGCGTTTCATCGCTCATATCCTTGGGGTGCGAAGTGGTGAAACGGACACGTACACCCGGTGCAGCTTCAGCTACCGTGCGGAGCAACATAGGAAAAGTTACCACTTCACCGTCCGGTTTCTCAAAACGATAGGAATTGACGTTCTGCCCCAAAAGTGTGATCTCCTTATAACCTTTTGCCACCAAGTCAGACACTTCATTCAGGATGCTTTCCACATCACGACTACGCTCCCGCCCACGAGTATAAGGAACGATGCAGTATGTGCAGAAGTTATTACACCCACGCATGATGGATACGAATCCGGAGATATGATTGCCACAGATACGGGAAGGAATGACATCCCGGTAAGTCTCCGTTGTGGAAAGCTCCACATTGATGGCTTTTTCGCCCGCCTCAACGGCAGCAACCAAATCAGGAAGAGTGAGATAAGCATCAGGTCCCACTACCAAGTCAACATGGTGATTGGTAATCAGGTCATCCTTTACGCGCTCGGCCATACATCCCAGCACACCTACAATCAGATTGCGTTTCTTCTTCTTGAGTGAGTGGAAAAATTCCAAACGATTCAGAATTTTCTGCTCGGCATTGTCGCGGATAGAACAGGTATTCATAAACACCGCGTCAGCTTCCTCCAGCGTGTCCGCCACAGAATATCCAGCCATCTGCATCACAGAGGCAATTACTTCACTGTCTGCCACGTTCATCTGGCAGCCATAAGTTTCGATGAACAACTTCTTGTTGTCATCAGCAGTTGCAGATTTAAAGTCTGCTCCCGTTACATTTTCCATAATTTCTTTTTTTATTTCGGTTGCAAAGATACGCCTTCGGCACTAATTTACAGACGAAATGGGAGAAAAATAACACCCAATAGTTAGAATTTGAAGCTTTTCTGATAATTAATGTTAAGAGAGTAAACATTTTCAAGAGAGATATTTGGCATAGTTGGAATTATTTCACAAATTTGCGTAATGAAAGAAACATTAGATTTTTTCATAGTTAAGGTTTAGGTTAAAAAAATAAGGGGAGCTGTGAAGCTGCCCTTTTTTCATGCCTAAAAATTGGCTGTAATTCAGATAATTTAGTTACCTTTGGCGGTGAAAAACTTAAATGAGCATGGATGGCATATTACAGTTTCTGTTAATCGCAGGTATAATCGTTATCGGAATTGTCAAGCAATTCAAGAAAGAAGCAAAAAAGAATGCTGACAACAGCCCCGCTATGCCTATACCGGAAGAGGATATGGACGACACTGCAATGCCCATACCGCAAGGTTGGGGAAAAACTTATGGCGGTTATATTCCCGAAGGACCTGAATTGGAACCTGAACCGGCACCCATCACAAAGAAAGAATATCAATTCTCGGCTTCAAAGCATATTTTCGGAAAAGACTCTGAGGATATACATCCCCAGCATGCCGCCGCCCCTCCGAAACAAAAAATTTCTCCCCCTCCATCCACTCCCCAAAATCCCGCAACCGATTCCGAATACTCCATTCATTCGGCAGAAGAAGCACGAAAAGCCATTATTTGGTCGGAAATACTACAACGGAAATATTAATTGAGAATTGAAAATTAAAAAACAAGAGTTACATCTTCAGTAACTTATGAACTGATACACAGGAAAAATAACTAAATACATTATGGCATTCAATTACATCTCGGCAGCGGAAGCTGCAAGCCTGATTAAACATGGCTACAACATCGGCTTGAGCGGATTTACTCCCGCAGGAACAGCCAAAGCCGTTACGGCTGAATTAGCAAAAATAGCAGAAGCGGAACATGCAAAAGGAAACCCTTTTCAGGTAGGTATCTTCACCGGTGCCTCTACGGGTGACTCTTGCGACGGTGTACTTTCACGCGTCAAAGCTATCCGCTACCGTGCTCCTTACACCACCAATTCCGATTTCCGTAAAGCAGTGAACAGCGGAGAAATCGCTTATAACGACATCCACTTGTCTCAGATGGCACAGGAAGTTCGTTATGGTTTCATGGGCAAAGTGAATGTTGCCATTATTGAAGCTTGCGAAGTGACTCCCGACGGCAAGATTTATCTGACCGCAGCCGGTGGCATCGCTCCTACCGTTTGCCGCCTTGCCGACCAAATCATTGTGGAACTGAATGCTGCCCACAGCAAGAATGCCATGGGACTGCATGACGTATACGAACCACTCGACCCGCCTTACCGTCGCGAAATCCCAATCTACAAGCCGAGTGACCGCATTGGTCAGCCTTATATCCAGGTGGACCCGAAGAAGATTGTAGGCGTGGTAGAAACAAACTGGCCGGATGAAGCACGTGGTTTTGCCGATGCTGACCCGTTGACCGACAAGATTGGTCAGAACGTAGCCGACTTCCTGGCTGCTGATATGAAACGTGGTATTATTCCGTCAACCTTCCTGCCTCTGCAATCGGGTGTAGGCAATATTGCCAACGCTGTGCTCGGTGCACTGGGACGTGACAAGACCATTCCGGCATTCGAAATGTACACGGAAGTTATTCAGAACTCCGTCATCGGATTGATTCGCGACGGTCGTGTGAAGTTTGGTAGCGCCTGCTCACTGACTGTTACGAACGACTGTCTGCAAGGTATTTATGACGATATGGATTTCTTCCGTGATAAATTAGTACTCCGCCCGTCGGAAATCTCCAACAATCCGGAAATCGTTCGCCGCTTAGGTGTCATCTCTATTAATACGGCTATTGAGGCAGACCTTTACGGAAACGTGAACTCTACCCACATCAGCGGTACAAGAATGATGAATGGTATCGGCGGTTCGGGCGACTTCACGCGTAATGCTTATATTTCCATCTTTACGTGTCCGTCCGTTGCCAAAGAAGGCAAAATCAGTGCTATCGTTCCGATGGTGTCACACGCAGACCATAGTGAGCATGACGTTAACATCATCATCACTGAACAAGGTGTTGCCGACCTGCGCGGCAAGAGTCCGAAAGAACGTGCACAAGCCATCATCGAAAACTGTGCACATCCCGACTATAAGAATCTCTTGTTGGATTACCTGAAAATGACTGATGGTAAGTCTCAAACTCCACACGCCCTCCGTGCTGCATTAGGAATGCATGCCGAACTGGCGAAGAGCGGGGATATGAAGAATATAGACTGGGCACAGTATAAGTAAGCTACGAGTGACAAGCTACGAGCTACAAGTATAGATTAGTACGAGCTATAAGAAACGAGCTACGAGAGGTTTGCAATATTACAGCGCAACCACTCGTAGCTCGTAGCTTGTAGCTCGTCACTTAATCACTTCATCACACACGGCATCCTGAAAGGCACGTGCCTTAGCTCCTGAAAGTACATTCTGATTCATAATGGCAAAAGCAACCTCATGCCCGTTTGTTGTCCGCAAATAACCTGCCAGACAATTAATTGCTGTAAAAGAGCCTGTCTTGGCATGTACGTTTTTATGAGAAAGAGTTCCGCGTTGCATCCGGTACTTCAATGTTCCATCCACGCCACCAATGGGCAAAGCCTTATACAACTTTTGAAAAACATCCGTGCGCGAATAGGCAAACCTGAGGAAGGAAACCAGCAAATCGGGAGAGATATAGTTATAGTTGGAGAGTCCGCAGCCGTCAGCCAGTTTATAGTAATCCGCATCTTCCCCCAAAGCCTTTATCTGTTTACGGATAGCGCCAAGTCCGTCTTCATCAGAAATACGCTTCTTACCGGTGGCTTGTGCACCCAAACGGCAAAGCAAAGCCTCAGCATTCAGATTATCACTTTCTTTCATAATCTGGTTGACCACGTCCTGAACGGAAGTTTCAAATGAGGCCATTTGCACAGAAAGGCTATCCCTCTGCAATTCATTAAAAGCATACTCCGCAGGGCATTGGACACCTTTCGCTTGCAGACGTTCAAGAAATGTATGCATAAAAAAGTCCTGTGAAGAATAGATATTCACCGTACCGGTGCGCTTACTTTCCACATTTCCTTTAATAACTACATTGTTGCCATTCTGCAACCAATCGCGGGAAACGCCGAAGCGTCCGGCAGAAGGAGTACGGGATTTCGTTTCATTCGTTATGGTATAATAAGAAGAAACAGGAATACATTCTATATTTGCCGCATCACCTTTTACACCCGGAGAAGCAGTTATAGTAACCAAACCTTTATTCAGCATTAACGGCGAAAGATAGGGCTGGTAGGAAGCCGGAGTATCATCCCATGCCCAGCCACTGCCCCAGTAAATAGAGTCCTTCATAGAGACATCGCCATATACATTGCCCGCTATCACAGAAAAAGGAAAACGGCTCACCGTATTTACCAGCGAATCCAAAGCCTCATCATCAAACTCAGGGTCATAACCACCGACAACGTACAGGTCTCCCTTCAACGTATCCTGTTCAATCACCCCCTGGTACCACACTTCTGTCTTGAAAGGTTCATCCGCCTCGGGACGGGCAAGGGCGGTTATGGTAGTCAGCAGCTTCATGGTAGAAGCCGGACGGGAGAGTTTATCCGACTGATAGATGTATAAGGACTTTCCCTCAGTCAGGTCGTATATGGATATGCCGACATTGGATCCGGCGGGAAGTTTATACTTAATCAGGGTATCCAGACGGGCAGAGAGACTCTTAACATTCACATTTTGTCCCCACAATGTTGCAGGGACAAACAAGAGGGAAAGAGCAAGCGGCAAAAGATATTTCTTTATGTTCATTTTATTACGAATGCTTTTCAAACTTCTGCCGGATGAGCTTTTGCAACCGGCTTTTCAAACTTGCCTCCACATGCACGGCAGACGTATTCCCAATGGTTGTTTCCCGGAGGAGCAGCCGCCAGCATAGAGGCAATGGCCGACATGACAGCCCTTACGCGATGCTCTTTCTTCAACACGAACTTGATATCGGACGATCCACAGAAAGGACAGTATTTTAATTGTTCCGGTATCATCTCATTCTGTTCCAATAACCGGATGGCAGCTTCATAGTCCGCTTCGTCAACCAGAATATCTACTCCTGCGATGTTATTGATATACCCTCGCAGCAATGTAGACATATTCTCGTTATGAAGAAGGGAAGAGATGCCTTCATTCTCCAATGCTCCCTGAATGATATGCGCTTGGGCGGCATCATTGCAAGTCATCAGTTTTACAGTTTTCATCGTTTCTATTATTTAAGTTGATAAGAGAAGAAGTGGACAAGGAAATAAGACCGTGCGGATATAACATAGATACAGCGCAGCCCCTTGTAAACTCGTTAACTTCTTTCCTTGTAAACTACATCTATAACGCCTCTTTAAAGATTTCAGAAACCGTGGGATGAGGGAAGATGATTTTCTTCCATTCCGTAGTAGTCAGTTTCAGTTCGATAGCCATACCTGCCAAGGTGATGATTTCGGAAGCCGGATTGCCCAATACATGCGCGCCCAATATGGTTTCATCATCCGATATCAGAAGTTTGCAAACCCCGTTCACACCTTCATTCTCAGCCACAAAACGACCGGAATAAGCCATAGGCAGCTTCACTATGCGGTAATTGATACCTTTTATCTGCAAAGATTCCTCCGTCTGCCCTACTCCTGCTATCTCAGGGTTGGTATACACCACACCGGGAATAGCCCAATAACTCATGGCATCTTCCTTTCCAAGAATGGTATGTACGGCTACTTCCGCCTCACGCACGGCGGTATGGGCCAGTAAGGAGAAGCCCGTCAGATCGCCACATACGTATACCCCCGGGATGGAGGACTGCATCCGTTCGTTCACGCAAATATTTCCACGTTCCATCTTCCGCAAATCCAGGTTTTCCAGTCCGAAGCCTTTTGTTACCGGACGACGGCCTACACTCATCAATAGTTTATCGGCAAGCACGACACCGGCTCCTTCGGCATTCTCATAATTAACCTGTACCTGCTGTTGTCCACCTTCGGAAGAAGTCTCGGCAAGAGACACCACTTTCGTGCTCAGCATAAACTTAATTCCCCGCTTGGCATACTCTGCACGCAACAGGGCGGAAAGTTCCTTATCCATACCTCCCAGGATTTCATCGAGCATCTCGATGACAGTAACCCGCACTCCCAGGCTGTTGAAGAAAGATGCGAACTCTATCCCGATAACCCCACCGCCGATGATGGCAAGGGATGCGGGAAGTTCTTTATTGTCCAGCGCATCGCGGTGAGTCCAAAAAGGCACAGTATCTACTCCGGGAATAGGAGGGATGAAAGTTTCCGAACCGGTGCAAAGAATCAGATTCTCACATTCGTAAGTTTCGCCACCACATTGCAGGGTATTCTTGTCGATAATGGTAGCCTCTCCCTGCACGATATTCACACTGTGAGCGGTCAGTTTACCCTTTACGCCCAGCACCAGCTTACGCACTACTTTCTGTTTGCGGGCAATAATCTTAGGCAAATCAAACGAAACCTCGGACACATTGACCGCATATTTGGAAGCATGACGCGCGGCATCATACGTTTTTGCCGAATACAATAAAGTCTTGGTAGGGATGCAGCCTTCATTGAGGCAAACTCCACCTAAACTTTGTTTTTCAAACAATACTACACTTAGTCCGGCTTTTCCGGCAACTTCGGCAGCAGTGTATCCCGCAGGACCTCCACCGATAATGGCAACTTGGTATTTCATAGTTTCTATTTATTTATAGGTATATTGCAATTCAAGTCCGGGATTTTTTTCTTTAAGCGCAGCAATCAGTCCTTCCGGGTCGGCAGGTGTAATCGGGAAAAAGCCTTTCTTCAACCCATTCTGATACCTGACCACCATCTGGCGGGTGCGCCACTGCCATCCCTTGGCAGACGGGTTATAGTGGATACGGTTCACACCTGTTGCTCTTTGGGCTACACCAAATAGGGTCTTCACCCAAAGGTCTCCATTTTCTTTAACGATATATTTCCGCTTGTAATTACTCACAATGAAGGGAATAGCCACAATAAGCCCACAAAAAGTAGATACCTCTTTAACAAAGAGATATGTAGCGCATATAAAAACAAGAATAACAAATATTCCCCACTTCTCAACAGTAGTCATCCCTTTTGATTTGAATATCTTTTCCATAAATACAAGGTTAATTTGTAAACTGCCTGCAAGTTAATAAAAACCTCCCTTATCTGCACAAAAGAATTACCCTTTCTTTGCCTTTCTCACTAAAATACATACCTTTGTTTGCAGCAATTCTAAACAACTTGCGTCTAATAAACAAAAACTATTCGGAAACGAACGAAGCAAAAGATACATGAAACTAACCAACGCACTTCAAACGCTGTTATTTTCCACTATCATCCTTTTCGGCGGCACAGCCTGCGACAACGAAAACGATGAACGCATCTCCTCTACGGGAGAGGTCCTCATAGAAGGTGACCAAAACTCCATAGAAATCCCGATGACCAGGACCAACTGGAAGGTAGCTTCAGTTACTTATCCGGACGGAGGCATCATGTCGGACGAAAACGGTTATCCTGTACAACTGGAAGGTATGGGTACTGTACGGTTCCATTGGGGGTATATTATTCGCGATAAAGCCGACGCGCTGGCCATACAATTAGAAGATAACTTCGAAGGAAGGGAACGCGGAATGATTATCAACCTGAGCACCTCCAAAGGACTATATTCGGAACGAATTGTTGTCCGGCAGAAGGAGTGCACCAACTTCTACCGGATAGAATCCCTCGTCTATCATCTGGAAGAAGGCGACGGAGTACAAGATATAGGAACAAAACCCTGGGGAATCAACTGGATAGATAAATCTACAGATGAGGAAGAAACCAGAAAAATATCCCTCTATCCGTACAGCAATGCCTATGTGACACATGACTTCGAATGTAATGCTTCGGAGCCTTTCCAGAATTGGTTTTTCCAGGAAGAAAAGAGCTATGTGGATATGCCGGAAGACATCGTAAATGGAAAGATTATCTTCGAAAAAGAAAAAAGGCTATTCACCTGCAGAAGCATTTACCACAGCGAGCTAAGGGAAGTAAGCTTTGAGAAAGACTTGGTAACCCTAAAGAAAAATGCATATCGTGCCGATATCTATTACAAGCGCTTACTGGTGAGCTACACCCTGACCTTGACAAGGTCGGGCAACGACACAAAGAAAGTCATCCGGGGAAAACTGTTGAAGGAATACCCCTATGACTGTTCACCGATACGTCACGAAGTCACCGACCTGACAGGCGATGAATAAACGGCAGTTTTTCCACAATCTCCTCCCGACTCACGGTAGGAGGTTGCCCCTCCATCAGCTTACGACACACCAAGCCACCCACCTTCAATGCATCTTCCTCTGATGCAAAAGGTACTCTCCTACCAATGGCGGGTATATAAGGTTGATAAATCAGCGTGTCTTCCTGGTGAAGCACCACATACCCATAACCACCAACCACCTGCACCGGACGGCAGGCAAACTCTCTGCTACCGGCACTCTTGCGACCGGAGCAACAAGAAAGGCATACCGCCACGACGGACAGTACACCTAACTTCACAATAAACATCAGCTTCATATAAACAATATGCAAAAACACTAATCGACCTCTTCCTGTTCGTAAGGCAAGAGTTCATAAACATCATCAAAATAGCTGGTTCCCGAGGCACCCGTCAGTACAAAACCACGCCTGCCCGTAGAGAAGGAAACTGCATAAGCGCGTGACGAAGCCCCGGAACTGACATTATGCACATTCGTCATCGGCGTAAAGTCATCATCAGAATCACCAAACCATAAATCCTGGTCGGGGTCGTATATCCAATAATCACTGGTCACACCGCTACGGCTTCCGGAAGCAAGATACCCCTTACCGTCTATGACGAAAGACACAGCACCCAAACGCGTAATGGCATAATCATCGTCATAGTCCTCGTCATCATTCGTATCGGCAATATCACGCAACTGTTTCCAGTTAGTACCATCAAATCTCCACAAGTCATCTACCAAGGTACTATTGTTCTGCCCACAACAGATATAAGCTACGTCGTCTATAACGAAAGCCGTAGCGTAGTAACGCTTATATCCACCGAATCCGTTCACTATCTCCCACTGTTGCCCGCTTGGAGCATTAGGATTGAAACGATAGAAATCTTTCAGGGAATTATCATTATATCCCGTGCCCACATATCCGTAGCCTCCTATGGAAAAAGCCAGTGCGCCATAGCGTGCACCGCCGCCGAAGTCATCCTTCTGTGTCCAGGTATCCGTATCAGGGTCATACTCCCACGTGTCTGCCAGATTGGTGGACTCATTCTTTTGAACACCGGTAGTGATGTATCCTTTACCATTCAGAGCAAACGAAGTAGCGCTGTGGCGACCCTGTGCTGCATCGGGCATATCGGCGCATTGTGTCCAGTAGTCACCATCCATGTCATACATCCAAAGGTCTTTCAGGTATGTCTTGTTCGTTCCACGGAGCCCGGAGCACAGATAGCCTTTATTATCTATAGTGAAACTACTGGCATATCCTCGTGCAACACCGTCCAGGTCCGACCTTCTCATCCATACACCCTGCGTGTATTCATCGTCGTCCGTGCAACTGCCGGCCAGGTATCCAACCGCCAACAGTATCATTCCAAATAATAGTCGATTCATCTTTTCTTAAAACTTATTTTTTGATTACTATGATTTTGGTAGCAAATGTAGACCACAGGTCATACATCAACAAAAAGAACCGACAAACAGCATGAAATTTCCGGTAAATACCTTCACCGACAAAACCTGCCCGATTACCGATTTTAATAGGAAGACATGGAAGATTCATTTTCCTTTGCAACTCTAAAAACAACAACGATGAAAAAATTATTGTATAGCCTGATTGCAATGCTCACTGCCGTCTGTGCCTGTCAGGACGAAAATTCGAAATTAGGACAAAGCCTGGTGGACAGCTCCTTTTACAATGTATATGCAGATACCTGCACGGTGGACATCAGCACCATCCTCATGGACTCCATAGAAACTAGGGGAGACACCATCTGCCAACTGGGACGCTACAGAGACGATTCATGGGGAGAAGTCTCTGCTGCCTACTATGCCGAGTATTCCACTAATAGTTTCACCCCCGACGAAGACTACAGTTACAGTTTCGACTCACTTGTGCTGAGAATGACACATACCGGTCACTTCTGGGGAGACACCCTGACACAACAACACATCTCTGTCTACCGGCTGAAACAGCCCATCATACTGGAAGATGACGACGACTTATATAACAATACCGTCCTGCCCGCAGAAAGCACTCCCCTGTTCAGCTTCACTTTCAGCCCGCGCCCCGGAAGAAAGAAAGAGTTGGAAATACGTCTGCCCGACGAGTTGGGAAAAGAACTGCTGAACGACCTTATCAATGAAGAAGAGTACTTCGACACTCAGGATAAGTTCAAAGAGAAATTCCCCGGTCTGGCTTTCATTGCCGAAAACAGTGGAGAGTGCATCACCGGATTCATGGTGAACGACTCGTCCATGACCATCACCCTGCACTACCAGGAAATCACCAATCTGCGCACAGAGAAGGAACTTACTTTCACTGTAAACAAGGATTATGCCTACACCGGCCTCCGCACCGACCGCACCGGTACTCCCCTCGCCACAATGACAAGCGGGATAGAAAATCTCATCCACTCTAACAACATGAATATGCGAGCCTACATGCAGGGACTGACGGGGTTCTACAACCAGATAGAATTTCCGCACCTGAACAACTTGCTGGATGCGGGAGATATTGTCTCCATAGAAAAAGCCACACTCTATCTCTACCCGCTGAGCCAAAGCTATAATAAGATAAATCAACTGCCGGAAGACATACGCCTCTACATCACGGACGAAAACAACGTGCTGGAAGATTACGTGTATGGCAGTGACGGTGTAACGGTGCAGACCGGAAACCTGACCGTGGACGATATGTTCTGGCGGGATACCTATTATTCTTTTGACGTGACCGAGTTCATACGCAACAACTTCGGCACATGGGGCATAAGGCGGCAAAAGTTACTGCTGGGTCTGCCGGACAATGAAATGGCAACTACTTTCAACCAGATAATCTTCACCAACGACCCCTCACAGGAGAGACAATGCAGATTAGATATCAGATTTAAAATATACAACGAACAATGAAACGACACCATCGGATTTACTTCGTTCTGTGCAGCCTGTGCACGGCAAGCCTCTCTGCCATAGCCCAGAACACCACCAGCCTGCCCACCTCCATGTATGGAGTGGGCGAACTGAGCGCCAGCGACGGCGGACGTTATGCCGGCATGGGCAACATAGGCATCGCCCTGAACCGTACCGGATTCCAGAATACCCTGAACCCTGCCGCTATCACCCGGATGGATAGCACCTGCTTCACATTCGACGTCGGGGCATCAGCCTCTTACGCCCGTTATTCTTTCCAGAATGAGCATAGCTCCAGTGCTACGGGCAATCCCAACCGTTTCAGCATGGGTTTCCGCGTCCTGCCGCGTTGGTATGCCATAGTGGGTGCTTCACCCTACAGCAGCGTGGGCTACGTCATCCAGACCGAAGAGACAGTGGAAGGAATGCCCGGAAGCTATGCATATTCCTTATTTGAAGGAACAGGAGGGTTGTATCGCTGTTACGTCACCAATGCCTTTGCACTGACTAACCGGTTGTCCGTAGGTGTAAACCTGGGTATGATACTGGGGACAGTGACTCAGAGCGAAACGCAAGAAAGCGCCATCGTGGAGTATGAATCTTCCAAACGTGCCTTTCATGTAGATTTCGGAGCACATTATGAGTTCGCCACCGGCAAGCAGACGTGGGCGGCAGGACTGACATTCGCCCCTTCCCTACCCATCAACCATGACAACAACCTGACCTATAGCAACTCTTCCACCAGCGAAGGCCTCAACAAGGATTATCATAGCCGGAAGCAGTATCTGCCCATGCACATCGGCACCGGAATATCGATGACTACCGAGCGCTGGGTGATGACTGCCGACTACAATTATATGGACTGGAGCCGCAACACATCGTCCAATAAGTCCATGAAGTACGAAAACCAGCATAAGCTGAATATAGGAGGAATTTACATCACCAATCCACGCCTGCCCCGCTCCACGGAGTTAATGGGTGGAGTGGGTTTCAGCAATTCGTATATTAATCTGAAAGATGGAAAAATGCACTATCTGGAAGTCAGCGCAGGGGCAAGCTTTCCCATCCGGTATTCTTATCTTTCATTGGGGGCCACGTGGCGGAAACAAGTAAACTCACGTAGCAGTCTGATGCAGGAAAGCCGCTTTAGTGTGAATCTGAATATTACGTTCGGAGAAAGGTTGGCAAAGTCGAAGCTAAGATAGAAGGGGGTAACACCTAAGCTTTTTCCCAGGCATTCCTATCGTTTTTTCTGCCGAAGTTTAACTCCTTTTTATTAGGGATATGAATCAGTTACGAGCTACAGGCTACAAGCTACAAGTGCCTTTCGGAACATAGCGCAGCTACTTGTAGCTTGTAGCCCGTAGCTCGTAACTTTATTCCTTTCTGCACCGTGATGAGTTATCTTCCTTCATCTTATAAGCGTATAGTTGTTTCCTTTCGTGGAAATTCTATTTTCCCCAAATGGTAACTTCATTTACATGCCGAGGTAAAAGCCGTTACATACCGAGGTAAAGACCGTTACAAGCCGAGGTAAAGGTCGTTACATACGGCGGTAAACACTTTTACATCGTGAGGTAAATAGTCGGTAAATGCTATCTATTAATAATCAGTACATTATCTAAATCCATCGGCAAACACTAATTCGTTTTAAAGCGATTATGAGTTAAGTGATAATTGAATGCTGCGCCTCTGGCACAACGATTAAAGCACAGAATAATTGGAAATATAACTCTTCAGCTTCTTCCGGTAAACATCCCCGATAGGGATACTTCTCTTTTCCAGAGCAATCTTATTGCTTTCTATCGTACGAATACAATCTTTGCGGATAATGAACGAACGGTGCACCCGTATAAATTCATCGGGAGGTAGTTTCTCTTCCATATACTTCATGCTGCACAGGCTTAGCACAGGCTTCTGCTCATCCTTACTATAAATCTTCACATAGTCGCCCAACCCCTCGATATAACATATCTTGGACATATCCAGACGGATAATCCGACTGTCGGACTTCACATAAAGTACCTTAGGCTGCTGCGTTTGTGCCTTTTCGGGGAGAAGCGTAAACGGCATTCCTGCCTCCCCCTTGAGGCTGAACCAGCGCGAAGCCTTGTTCACCGCTTCAAAAAAGACGAGAAAACTGATTTCAGATACCAGATAATCCAGCGCATCCAGACGGAAGCACTCGGCAGCATAACGGGGAGTGTCTGCAATAAATATGACACGGGTGGAAGGAGAAAGCAATTTGCTGAATTCCATCCCGTTGATTCCCTCTATTTCCTCCTGCTGAATTCCCACAAAGTAAAGACTTACCTTGTTTTCATAATATCCCTTCAACGCCTCAATGGGATTGCTGTACTCTCCACACAAAGAAAGAAAAGGCGTCTTGGCTATGAACATTTCCAGTCGTTCACTCACCAGCCTGTCGGTATGCAAAATAGCACAAGTCAAATTCATCATCATTTCTCTTATTTTTGAAAATTAGACGAACGACTTTCCGGAAGACTGCAAAGCCGGAACCGGGAATTAATATTTCTTCACCGAAAAGGAACTTCTGTTAACAAGGACTTACACCTGTGGCGTTTCCCCGCTCAAGCGTTCAGTAAGAGTTTTTATAAACATGTCTTCCTTCACCGGAAGCAGCACGGCACATTTCCCCTTCGTTCCGTAACGCACCAGCACATAGCGCATCACGGCAAAACGTCCTATCTTCATGGACGAAGCCCGCTCTACGGAAGTAATATCTTTCAGGGGAATCTCCTTCGAACGGGTGAAACGCCCGAAATAGAGGATGAGGCGCCCATCCGCCGTCAGTGTATAAGTGGTATGAATGAGACGCTCGATAGCAATAATGAGCAGCAACATGAAGGTGATAGTCAAAACGGCATGCTTCATCCACATTTCATGAATAGTGACTGCCGTTGCTATCAGCAAAAACAAATATTGCCCTGCGGCAATGCGGGCATGGAAGATACGGTTCATTGAGTCTGATTTTGCCGCTAAGATAGGTGTTTTTTATGGAATGAAGGGAATTATTCTTCCAATATCTCCCGCAGCTTATCCGCCAGCAGCTTCTCTTCTTCCAGCCTCATCTTCCAGCACACCGCCTTGCGGAACATGTATACCTGCTCCGCCGACAAACAAAACAGTTGCTCAATCTCATCCGCCGACTGCCCGATAGCAATCAGCATACAAAGCAGTTCTTCATCTTTCGTTATGCCGGGAACGCACTTCTGCACTGCCTTTATGAAGCCCGGATAATGAAAGATAAATATCTCACGGAAAACGGCCCCGCGCGCTCCGCACAGCATATCTTTCGAAGCATGGGGCGACTCATCGGAAATCATTTCTATCAAAGCCCTGCTAATCTCTTTCATGCATAATCGTGCCATCTTTTCCACTTTACTATTTTAAATTGGTTACATCATACAAATTTGCAAAAAGTATAAGGTTAAACCATGAATTACCAATATACAATCTAATATACAAAGCTGTATCCCCCTCATTATCAATCCCGATAAAATGCAAAAAATAGAGGAATTGCCTTTTTATATTTAAAAATGGAATTGTACCTTTGCCTGACAAACAAAACAAAATACTCAGACCATGAAGATAAAAATACTCCTGGCTTTCCTTATAGTATCCGTTGGAGCCTGCACTGCAAACCCGCATTCTGCGGACAATAACGATACGCAACAATGGCAACAAGCCATCAGCCAACTGAACACCCTGCTAAAACAAAAGAAACACCAGGCAGCCATCGACGAATCCCGGCAGGCGATGTCCAGGTTGTTAACCCTGACAAGCAATACGGCTTCTAAAGACACATTAGTCAAATATGCCCGGCAGATACTCAATCTTTCCTATTTCAGCTACCTGGGAGGCCTGCAATTCACCTCTGGAACAGAATATCTGGATAGCCTTGGCAACAATCCCTTTCTACAACAATATTGCATACACGAATTACTGTCTACCAGGGCAGGCCTGCATCAGATGAAGGGAGACAACAGGATAGCCATTCAACTGGCAGATGAATATATGCAACTGCCTGAATATGACGACGCCGACCGTTATATTCCACAGTCTGAAATAGTCAGTGGTATTTATGTCTATTCCGGCAACGACATCCCCCGCGCCATCCACCTGCTGGAAAGAGCAATAGACGCATACCATCAGGGAGGGAAATTCCACAATATGCTCCGCATCATGTCCCGCCTCGGCATCTACTACCGCCTTGTGGGAAATTACGAAAAAGCTGTAGCCACCAATCAGGAGGCCATCAACAGTTATACTGACAGCATAGCTCCGCCCAACATCGTGATAGCCTACGGCGAGCAGGCCAACCTCTATGGCGAACTGGGCATGTACGACCGTGCCTTGGAACTAAACGCAAAAGCACAACATTATTCACTTCTGAAAGACAGCTTCGGCTTGGGCGACTTATATCGCTATCGGGCAGAACTGTTTCGCAGAATCCGGGAACAAGACTCTGTATTCTATTATCTGGAGCAAGCCGGGAAAGTTTCGGCCCTACAGGAAAGTTTTAAAGGAGTGTTCGTCAACAAAGTACTCACGGTAGATGCTTACCTGGACTATCCGGATTCTGTGCAAAAAGCATTGCAGCTTGCATTAAGCATCTGTCCGGACAGCATCCGCATGCCTCAATGGGCCAAGTATGAACTGAACCTACACTTAGGACGTGCCCTGTTGCAAACAGGCAAAGCCACACAAGGAATACCTCTCATAGAAAACGCCGTGCAGGGATTTGCCCAAATGAACATGACCGGAAAGGAACGCGATGCCAACCGGATACTGATGGATTACTACCGGAGTACGGGAATGGATGGCGCATTCCTCCGTTGCTACGACCGCCATCACGCCGTTGCCGACTCCCTGCAAATGGATGAAAAGATGCGTGCCGTTGCCGCCGCCAATATCCGGTTTGATGCCGAACGCAAAGAAAAAGAAAATAAACTGCTCTCCACACAAGTGGAACTGCAACAACGCCGACTATTTTTCAATATATGCATCTCCATCGCACTACTATTGTTACTTATCATTTCCATTGCCTATTTCATCACCCGAAAAAAGGCAAACCGCCTGTTATTGGAAAAGCGTAGACAAGAAATACAGAAACTAATTGTCCGCCAGCAGGAGCTGAACCGACACAACGAGGAGCTGTCCAAACAAATAGAACAGATTATGGCTACCAACAATCTGAACACCATCAGCCAACTGACCGGGCAAAACCTGCTCAGCAAAGAAGATGAAAATAACTTCAGAAAGTCATTTGCCGCCATATATCCGCTCTATCTACCCAAACTGAGAGAGAAGTACCCGCAACTGACGCGCAGCGAAGAATTGCTTGCCATGCTCATCTGCATGAACCAGAGCACGGACGAGATAGCCCTGATTATGGGCATCAACCGGAACAGTGTTAATATGCTCCGTTCGCGTATGCGGAAGAAAATAAACCTGACAAAAGAAGAGTCGCTGGACGAGGTCATCAGGCAATACTTATCATAAAATCGTGAATTAATATACAGGAAAAGTACAAGCAACCCAGTTATTTTGTAGCTTTGCAGTACTTAAACATACGAAATATGATTAAAGAGTTCGACTTTTTAGTAATTGGTTCCGGTATAGCCGGCATGAGTTTCGCTCTGAAAGTGGCTCATAAAGGCAGGGTAGCACTCATCTGCAAGACGGAACTGGAAGAGGCCAACACCTTCTTCGCCCAAGGGGGCATCGCCTCAGTAACCAATACACTGGTAGATAACTTCGACAAGCACATTGAAGACACCATGATTGCGGGCGACTGGATAAGCGACCGTGCCGCCGTAGAGAAAGTGGTGCGCGAGGCTCCCGGACAAATCAAAGAACTGATAGACTGGGGAGTAGAATTCGACAAGAACGACCGGGGAGACTTCGACCTGCACAAAGAAGGCGGGCACTCCGAGTTTCGCATCCTGCACCATAAAGATAATACGGGTGCCGAGATACAGGAAAGCCTCATCAGAGCCGTAAAGACACACCCCAATATCGAGATATTCAACCGTCATTTTGCCGTAGAAATCATCACGCAGCATCACATGGGTATCATCGTAACCCGCCATACCCCGGGCATCAAGTGCTACGGAGCATATGTACTGAATGAGGATACGGGCGAGGTGGATACTTTCCTCTCCAAAGTAACGCTGATGGCTACGGGTGGCGTAGGTGCCGTTTACCGCAACACTACCAATCCTCTGGTGGCCACGGGAGACGGTATAGCTATGGTATATCGTGCCAAAGGTTTTGTACAGGACATGGAATTCATCCAGTTCCACCCCACAGCGCTTTATCATCCGGGCGACCGTCCCTGTTTCCTGATTACAGAAGCGATGCGCGGATACGGCGGAGTATTGCGCAATATGGGCGGCGAAGAGTTTATGCAGAAGTATGACCCTCGTTTATCGCTCGCTCCGCGTGACATCGTGGCACGTGCCATCGACAGCGAAATGAAGCAACGCGGTGACGACCATGTTTATCTGGACGTTACGCATAAAGACCCGGAAGAAACCAAAAAGCACTTCCCGAATATCTACGAAAAGTGCCTCAGCTTAGGCATCAATATCACAAAAGACTATATTCCGGTAGCTCCTGCCGCACACTACCTCTGTGGTGGCATTAAGGTAAACCTGAACGGAGAGTCTTCCATCAATCGCCTGTATGCCGTAGGAGAATGTTCATGCACAGGTCTTCACGGAGGCAATCGTTTAGCTTCCAACTCTTTGATTGAAGCAGTAGTCTATGCCGATGCTGCTGCCAAACATGCATTAAGCGAACTCGACCGATACGAGTTCAACCACGAAATACCGGAATGGAATGCCGAAGGAACAGTGACCAACGAAGAGATGGTGCTTATTACTCAGAGCATGAAAGAAGTGAACCAGATTATGGGAGCCTATGTAGGTATCGTACGAAGTGACCTGCGTCTGAAACGTGCCTGGGTACGCCTGGATATGATATACGAGGAGACGGAAGACTTATTTAAACGCAGCAAGGCATCCAGGGCTATTTGCGAGTTGCGTAATATGGTCAATGTAGGCTATCTGATTACGCGTCAGGCAATAGAACGCAAGGAAAGCCGCGGGTTACACTATACGATTGATTATCCGCACGCAAAGAAATAGGATAAGGACACCCGTTGGCGGGATTAATTCATCCCTGGAAAGAAATGAAGCAAAGTGATTAGTGATTAGCGATTAGTGATAAGCATTAGTATCTGTCATCCTGAGCGTAGTCGAAGGATCTACTCTCCTGCGTACATAGCGCAGCCTTATGCCGAGGGAAGAGATCCTTCGACTACGCTCAGGATGACAGATACTATCACTTTACATTTGACTATATAAGGCATTTAATTCATAACCCTAATAGAAAGAAATTAATTCCGCCAACGGGTTAAGGAGTTATCTCCTTTATAATGCCGAACGCCCGGATGTTTCTTCAAGCGAAACACCCGGGCGTTCTTTATCGTAGAAATAAGAATTTCTTAATAATTTTCCTTCTTCACTTCGAAGTAAGCCTGCGGATGCAAGCAAGCCGGGCAAACTTCAGGAGCTTCCTTACCTGTATAGATGAAACCACAGTTACGGCATTGCCATACCACTTCGCCCTCTTTAGCGAATACAGTAGCGTTCTCAATATTGTTTACGAAAGCCAGGTATCTTTCTTCATGACCCTTTTCGGCAATTGAAATGTTGCGGTACATAGCAGCGATTTCATAGAAACCTTCTTTTTCTGCCACGTCAGCAAAGTGAGGATAATCCAATGACCATTCTTCGTGTTCACCGGCAGCAGCTTCTTTCAGGTTATCCAATGTAGTGCTGATGACACCGGCAGGATAGCTTGCAGTGATTTCCACCATACCACCTTCCAGATACTTAAACATACGTTTAGCGTGTTCTTTTTCCTGGTCAGCCGTTTCAGTAAAAATAGCAGCGATTTGTTCGTAACCTTCTTTCTTAGCCACACTTGCAAAGTAAGTGTAACGCATTCTTGCCTGTGATTCTCCTGCAAATGAGGTCAACAGATTCTTTTCTGTTTGAGTTCCCTTAACACTTTTAGCCATAATCTTTTTCTTATTTAGTTAGTAAATTACGTATCAATTGTCGTTAGTCATTCTTATTAACAACACAAAAATAGAGATTTTGTTTGATATTTACGCGTTTTTTATTCATCGGATTTGTCTATGTAGGGATAGATAAAATCTATAATCAGCAAATATATCCGGAAAAAACCTTATCTTTGTATTTAATCATACATAAATACTTCCGACTATGAAGACAATAGCTAAATTATTTATCTTCTCATTCATAGTAATGGGAATCACCTCTTGCTACACCTCAATTCCACTAAGAGAAGGAAAATCTGAGAATAACACGACATATAAAGTCAGCTATCTCTTTGAACATGACGGCTGCAAGGTCTATCGCTTTTATGATAGGGGAAACTATGTCTATTTCACTACCCGAGGAGATGTCACCGCCATCAAGAATGATTCAACTGCACATCGGACGGTTACTATCTATAAAGATACTATTTATTCCGGCAACGACGAAGTATATCCTTAATTTAAATTCTCTTCCACCGAAGACATTTTTTCCAGCAATAACCTGCTAATAGCAAGAAAAATAGTATAGTAACACTAAATGCCCAATAATTAACCGTACGAGATTCCACTATCAGTATATAGTCACTATCCAAAAGACGGAAAGCATCTACCTTCCAGATAAGCAAGCCGCCTTTTTGCATAGCTGCATTAGTAAAAATGACCCTTCCCGGCATAGATAATTCGAATTGCACAGCATATCCGAAAAGCTCTGCAATTTGTCCTTTCTTCTCAAACAATTCATCCATTGATTTTCCGTCTGACTTATATAAGTCCGAAAAGGATTTCGTCCGGCTGAATTCATCCAGATAATTGCACACTTTCTCAGGTGTTCCTTCATCATCGGCATCCTTTCCGGAAAAGTACTTCCCATAAACGGGCTCTTTCAAGTCCGCCAATTGACGCACAAAAGCCGTATCTCCTTTTTGAGTTACAAAGTGAAGTATTACTTCATAACTAAGTTCATATTGGCTACGATTATACCATTTCCAGAATTTCGCTTCAATATCATCCAGCATATTCTTCTGTTCGATACCATTTAATCCGCTCAAAGCTTCCATATCACCACGGAACCATATGCGTTGTTCTTCTTTGGTCAGATACTTCTCAAGAGGCACGGGACCTTTATCTGGCAATTCGCTATACGTAGCCGTATATTCGTAGTAGGTATAGAACCAACGGAAACTCTTCCGGAGCTTTTCAGCCGGAACTGCCAAAGGATGCATATATTCCTTTCCGTCCAAAGTACTGAAAGGCTCGGAACCAACCGTTGGATAAGTCCGCCTTACTCTTACATTCAGCTTCTCTTCATCTCCCCAACAGTTGAATTTAACAACGGAATCAAGTTTATCCTGTTCCCATTCTGAAGTTATCCGGAACAGAAACGGATTGTGTGTCCTGTCCCCTGCCAGGAAAGCAGAATCGCCATATGCATACACTTCTCTATGCATGCTACCATCACTATTTACCAGAGAAACCATCCGGTAATAAGTACCACAAGAGGTCATACCGAGCAGCAATACAATTGCTGCAATCCATTTACTTGTTCTCATAATGATCCTGTTTAATAAGTTTTCTTTGTTAATTCCATCACTCTGCTTTTCCTCTGTTTTCTGAGTTGCATATATTGGCGGGACAGGTAATCGCTTTTCTCAGAAAACCTCATCTTCTCCCAGCCTTCCGGCAAGGAGTAAGTATTATTCTCTTGCAAACGATATCCCTCCATCGGCCTCACATCACAAGGAACCGGAGTGAAAAGAGTTTCACCCACCAATAAGCACAACAGTAATCCTGCGGCGATTCCGGACAGCCAACCGGCAACTAACAATTTCTTCTTCTTTCTTCTTCGAAAAGATGTCCGGGCTACCCGTTGCAGAATATTCGCAGTCAGTTCATCCGGATTGCTCATCACAGGCTGTTTACCTCTGATTTCAGCCAGCCATTCTTCATAATGTCTATCATCTTGTTTCATAAGCCTGCATCTATTTGATTCATTTTATCTCGAATATGTTTCCGGGCCAGGTAAAGAGTACTCTTAATTATTCCGGCGGACAGCCCGGTAATAGTCTGCACTTCCGATACATCCAGTTCTTCAATATCCCTCAACGTAAAAATCAGTCTTTGCTGGGGAGACAGTTCACCGGTATATTTCAGAATAAGTTCTTTCAATTGCCTGTTGGATACAGTCAATTCTATATTATCATCAGATGAAATACTGGTAGGGCAAGAATAACCGGCATCATTATCGAGCGGTGAATGGCGCAAAGAGCGCAGGCGGTCATAACAGGTATTGCAGGCAATTTTATAAAGCCAGGTAGAAAAACGGGCTTTGACATCGTATTTATCCAATGCCAGCCACACCTTTACAAAGGTTTCCTGCACCATATCCTTGGCTTCGTCTTCGTCGCACAGCAACCGGAATGCAAGCCGGAATACAAGCGGCTGAAACTCAGAGAGCAGAAGAGAAAATGCATTCGTATCTTCTCTTCTGCTCCTGACTATAAGCTCTTGTATCTTTTCTTGGTTCATCATTATAACATCTTCGTTTATTAATGATACGTAAGAAAATGCATCCGGTCGATTGTCACCGCAAATATAACCTACAAAAAGCTTATTTTTCTATTAAATCAAGGGAAACTCAGTTCTTAATATTCTCTTTCTCTACAATTACTTCTTTCTCATCAGCAGATGGATTCACCATTCCGGCTACTTCCGCTGCCGTCTTCGGTTTCACAGTAACCCCTTCTTTGGTTTGTTCCACATACGCCATACGCCCATCCGGCAAGTAATACAGATAATCGACACAAACACTTCTACGGCCTGTGGCTCCTGACTTTCCATTCAGGGTAAGCGTTGCATTATGATAGAACAGATAACTCTGACCTTTGAATTCAATGATTCCCGGATGTATGGTAAAGCTGTTCTCTGCCATTCCCGTCAGAAGTCCACGATATGTCCACGGTCCCTCCATACTTGGTGCCGTCGCATAGCTTATCGTCTCACGCCCTTTACCCATTGAAGCGTATGTCAGGTAGTAAAGATTCCCATGTTTATGAATCCATGGTCCCTCTACAAACTTCGGCATTTTAAGTATCTCAATAGGACCGTCCAACTCTATCATATTGGGTTTAAGCTTCACTAAAAAACAAGTTCCGTTACCCCAACTCATCCAAGGAGTGCCGTTATCATCTATAAAAACCGTCGGGTCTATATCATTCCACCATCCGCGCGCTCCATTATGAGTCATATCATCCGTCACAAGTGGAGTACCCCGCGGGTCGACAAAAGGTCCTGTCGGACTATCCGAAACGGCAACACCCACTACTTTACTATTGTACGGCGATCCCGCTTGTACTGTTGTATAATAATAGAATTTCCCGTCTTTTTCCACAACCTGAGATGCCCATGCCTCGCCTACACCCCATGAGAAATCCGTAGGTTTAAGCACACTTCCATGATCTGTCCACGTCTTCATATCTTTGGTGGAATAGCACAACCACTCCGTTATGTTAAAGTCCTGCCCTTCTTCCGCTTCATCATGGCCCACATAGAGGTAAAGCGTGCCATTGTGCACCATCGGTGCCGGATCAGCCGTAAACTTATTTAGAATTACCGGATTCCCTTCCGGAGTAAAATTCACTTCATTACTTTTCCCACCCAAACCGGACAAGAGCAGATATAAGCTAAAAGCCAAAAGACCATTTTTCATAATAAAATAACTAAGTTATAATTTAATAGATTCATTGAACTGGTTTAAACTTATAAAGCAGCACACCATGAGCCGGAACATTCAGGGACAATGCTTCCCGTCCGGCATCCAGTGTTTTTATGTCTTTTTGCCTCCAAAGGTCACGGACAGTCTGCTTACCTGTAATGCCCAGTTTATCAAAATCGCGGAAAGAGAGCTCCGCCTTTTCACGATCAAAATTACAGAATCCCACCGCTTTACTGCCGTCTTCCAACTCCTTCACATAAATACGTAGTTCTCCTATGGCATGTACACACGTAGCTTGCTTACCCAAAGGGTCCTGATTGACAGCAATAACCTCATTATTAGTCAACAAACTGAAAGTGAAGTCATCCATCTTTTCCAAGTCGCAACCTATCAGGAGAGGGGCAGAAAACAAGCTCCAAAGACTAAAGTGAAGATATTGCTCATCCGGTTTAAGCTTGGTTTGATGAGGATTTCCCCAACCTACAATACCAACCACCAGCATATCCGGATCATTCCAGTTACCCGGTTTTGCCCAAGCTGCCGCCTTGTCCTGAGAAAGAGCGATACTTTTTACACTTTCCCAGGTATCAGTGATGTCATTAGTTGTACGCCAGCACTGGCCTCCGACAGCATCTCCCCATTCCCAGACATCTCCCATACCATATTGACACAGGTTATACACAATATCACGGGGTTGTTGACGTAAATAGTCGCCCATGATTTTAAACGGTTTCCTACCAGCAATCGAATCTCCGCCTCCCTGAAAAGCTAAAGAAGATACGCTATAGGGATCTTTCTTCAAATCACGGTCGAGTACTCCTCCATAACTGCACCAGTCGTATTTCAAATAATCAATTCCCCATTTGGCATACATGTCGGCATCCTGTTTCTCGTAGCCATAGCTACCTACACAGCCTCCGCAAGTCCACGGGCCGGGTGAAGAATAAATACCCACTCTCATTCCAAGTGAATGGATATAGTCAGCCAACCCCTTCATGTCAGGGAATTGGGCATTAGTCAGGATGTTGCCGTGAGCATCGCGAAACTTTCCGCTTCTGGTCCGGTCATTGGGGTCCCGGTGATGTTGCCACGAGTCATCTATATTGATATAAGTCCAGCCGTAATTAATCAAACCGCTTTCTACCATGGCTCTTGCCGCCTGCTTCACTTTCTCGGCCGAAACTTCGTGCCCGAAGCAGTTCCAGCTGTTCCAGCCCATCGGCGGGGTAAGAGCTATTCTGTCGCCACATTCAATGCGGAATTTCTTCTCCACCATTCCTTTATTGTTTTTAGCCTGCAGAGTCACCTCAAACGTTCCGGGTTCGGTCAATTTACCCGTAATCAAACCCGTTTCCGGATTAATCTCCAACCCTGCCGGTAGGCCTGCTGCAGCAAATGCCATCGGACGATCACCAGTTGCCGCTACCTGAAACAGGAAGGGAGAACCGGGACGTACTCCAAATACAGAAGCGCCATTAATTCTTGGTGTCGCAGGAGCGGGAGGAGTCAGTATATAAGGCTCAGTAGCTATAAACTTCAGTGTGGGGAAACTTTTCTTACCCTTTGAAATAATTTTTGCATCCGCCCAATCGGCATGGTCATAATAAGGACCATCACCGCCATCAGCAACAATCAGTTCAAGCCTTTTCACGCCATCAAGTGAAACAGAGCATTGCTTAGCCGCATCTCCTGCTTTTACAACTCCGCTGGACCATAGCTGTTCCCCGTCTCCGATTACAATAAATTCAGCCGACGGCTTATGTTCCAGAATTTCATCATCCAGACCCACCTGAGCCGTAAATGATGTTGCTTTACCATCCAATTGAATTGCCAGTTCGCTGACAGAGTGGGTACCCACTCCACGTTCAAACGTCTGTCCTCCGATTGTCAGGGTTTTACCGTCAACCGATTTGTTTTTCATAGCAACTCCATGTCCCTGGGTCATAGATGTCAGGTCCAGATCATCAAGCCACACAGTCTGTGGCTGACTACACCCGGTAACGATACCTGCTAATACAAAACTTGCAATTATCAAAATCTTATTCTTCTTCATACTCTAAAATTCACTCTTAATTGATTAGAACTATTATAACGAAACTACCATCGATTTCCCTGAATACGTGACAGTTTTATCCGGCGTTGACTGATAAACTCCGATACCGGATTGTGGCGATACCATTATGACATTAAAGGTTATTTTCTTTTTCATTCCGGTGAATTTTCCCTTCCTGTCACTGATAGTCAAAGTTCTGTCCGTATCATTCCAATTTAAGTCAAATGTGCAGAACTGGCCCTTTTCATAATTATAGTTATTCCCTTCATCTTCATAAACAGAGTAAGTACTATTGGCACCCGGATAAATACGGATTTCCCATGGTTCTTCTCTGTCTTCAGAAGTAGATTGTTTCGTAGGGCCCAATGGTAATATAGAACCGGCTTTCACAAATAAAGGTATTTTCTCAAGGTCAACATCCACATCCACCATTTGTCCACCTTTATAAGATGCACCATTCCAGAAGTCTATCCAACCTGCCGGACATTCAGGAAGATACACTTTCATCCGGTTAATACCACCTTCCACAACCGGGGCGACTAAAACAGAAGGTCCGAACATAAACTGATATTTTTGCTCCAATGCACGGGAGTCTTCCGGAAAATCCATTACTAACGGACGCATTAAAGTAGAACCTTTAAAGGAAATCGCAGCATTTTGAGAATAAATATAGGGAAGAAGTCTGTAACGCAAATCTAAATAACGGGCAACAATGCGCTCAACTTTCTCTCCATATCTCCATGGTTCGGTATTACTCATGTAACCATGTACACGCATTAATGGAAAAAATGTTCCTGCCTGCAACCAACGGATAAACTGTTCATGATACCTCGTATTGGTATATTGATCGCCCGGACGGAAAAAACCACCGGCATCATACGTCCACCAAGGCAGACCTGTTGCCATTTGTCCCAGCCCTCCGGCTATTTGCCGACGCAGAGTTTCCCAGTCATGTCCCACGTCTCCCGACCATGTGGCCGCCGCATAACGCTGCATTCCGGAAAAGCCGCTACGGGTAAATATCATAGCCCTCCGGTCAGGATCATCTTTGCGCAAACCTTCATAAATCGTCTTACTGACATACATCGGATAAACATTCCGGTAAACCTCTCCCGGTGTCTGCCCGTTATTTATACGCCGGTTCTGGAGGTCGTCATTTTCAGGCTCGGTAGCATCCTGCCACCAAGCATCGATGCCATATTTCAATAGTCCGTTACGGAAGTTCTGCCAGTAAAAAGCCGCAGCATCAGCATTGAAGAAATCAATCCAGTCACTACCCGGAATATAATATCCGTTTTCTGTTGCCTGCTTTCCTATTTCAGACTGGGTATCTATTTTAGACCAGACGGAGATCATCAGGCGTATATCCATATCATGAAGCTCCTGAAGCATTTTCCCCGGATCAGGATACCTGTCTTCATCAAACCGCATCGCATTCCAACCATGTTTCCCCCAATATTGCCAATCTTGAACAATCATATCTATAGGTAACTTCCGTTGCCTGAACTCACGGGCATTCTCCAATAACTCCGCCTGAGTATTGTACCGTTCCCGGCAATGTATATATCCCAAACTCCATAAAGGCATCATGGGAGAAGGCCCGGTCAACTCGCGGTAACTGGCAATAACTTCATCTCCATTACCGGCGAAAACAGTATAATCCAATGTTTGGGCAACCGGTGAACGAAAAACAGTTTCTTCGGAAACAGGACGCCAATATAGTACAGGCTTATCATTACGCTCACCCTGCACCTCTATGGCATGCTTTCCGGCACTCAATTCCACTATTGCAGAAGTTGTAGGAGGCAGCCACAGATTATTGATATCAAACACCTTATCTCCATCGATAGCAAGATAGTACTTGCGTGCCATCCGTTGTCCGACATCCAACAACAAAGAATAACGCCCGGAATGAGGTACTTCCAATGAAGCTGTGAACGAGTATGTCTGCCGGGTTTCTCTTACATTCCCGCTCGTACCTGTAGTATTGACAGTAACGGCCTCACCGCTTGCACTCGCAGGAGTCAACTCAATTGATTCATCTGTCGGATTGAAATCCGTCAATCCATAGTTATTCCACAACAGTCCATAACCTTTGTTTGACAGAATAAAAGGTATGGAAATCTGTGTATTGACCTGTGTCAACCTCCTCGACAAGCCTCTGATATTGAGATAACCATCCTGAAATTGACCAGTACCGTATATATACTCATCTTTCGGAGATACAAAGTGTTGTTCCACCTGGAATGTAGCTTCTCCCTGAACAGAAGAAGCTGCCATAAAGCGCCCTCCGACTTTTTCCTGAAGAATGATACGCTTATTCGCATCTTTAAAAGTCAGCGCCTCCGTGCCTTTATCAAACTCCACAGAAATCCCTTCCAGAGATAAAGTCAGAGATTTATCATCTTCTGCAACTTCATACTCCGGAACGGGAGAGTTCTCCGTATAGATAAGTTCCTGCATAGGCACTGAACCTGATTGAGCGAACTGTACCCGAACAGCATTCCGATTTAGCGGTATCAATGAAAGTGTACCCTGTTCCAGTTCAAGAACTACATTTTTCTTTTCGCTCGAAACACATGCTGCATTTAGTAAAAATACGGAAAGAGACAGAGTCATCGCAATTAACCCAACCAGATTCCACTTCTTCCATACTGTTTTCATAGTATATAGTGCTGATTTATTTAGAGAACATCCAATAATCGAAATACATAAGGTTGGTAGACGGTCTTCCCTTCACCACAAAACATAGATCATGTACTCCGGTCACTTTCGAGATATCAATGGTCCGCAAATCCCAACGGTCACTGCCACCTGTCCGGGGTACTTTAATGGTTCCCACCAATTCTCCGTCCACACCACCCAGGCGCACCTCAAGCCGCACGGGGTCATTGTGTGTCGTACCGAGTCTGGCAGTGAACTTCGTTGCACCGTTTGTTCCAAAGTCCACGTCACGAACCCGGATATAACTACCATCCTTCATTGCCGTTACAAAGACCCCCACCTGATTGTTCTTGAAAGATTTAAAACCTTCGGAGAAAGCGATTGTTTCCGCTTCATTCTTTACATATGGATTCAAGGTAACAAGCCCCTTGGTGATTCCTTCCGTCATCTTCACCTCAGGAATTGAGCCGTCTTTGTTGAATTTAAGTTCTTCCACACATACCGAACGGTTGAAGCCACCACCACCGGGCAACTTTCCGTTATGATAAAAATAGTAAGTCTTGCCTCTGAAGTCGATGACTCCCGGATGGATTGTAAACGATCCTCCTCCGGCAGCCATTACCGTACCGCCATATTTCCACGGTCCTGTAGGGCTATCGCTGGTAGAATATCCGATATGTTCGGGTAGCGGACCTCCCGGCCAGAATAAGTAATATTTCTTATCCCGTTTATAAAGCCAGGGACCTTCCTCGTACAAAGTAGCTCTCTGAGAGTCACCCTCACGTTTACCAAACGATTCTGCTACCATAGGTACACGCACGATATCTCCACTGTAGGAAATCATATCCTCATTCAACTTCACATAATACAGATTCGGGTTTCCCCAATACATATAAGCTTGTCCATCGTCATCAATAAAAACCGTCGGGTCAATATCTCCCCATTCACTCTGAACCAATGGTTTCCCAAGCGGATCATAGAAGGGGCCGTAAGGACTATCGGCCACTGCCACTCCAATAGCTCCCCTGTTATTGATTCTCGAAATCACAGGCACATACATATAGAACTTTCCACCTCTTTCGATACATTGCGGAGCCCAAGCATCCCCTTTGGCCCAACTGAAGTCGGTATATGACAGAACAGCCCCATGATCGGTCCAGTTCACCATATCACTCGTGGTATACAATCGCCAGTCGTTCATCGTAAACCAGGTGGAATTATCCTCATCATGGGTAGTATAAAGATATACTTTATCGTTATATACCATCGGAGCCGGATCGGCCGTATAATTTGTCTGAATGATCGGGTTCTGTGCCAGTCCCGAAGTAGCCACCACCGTCAATAGCGATGAGAAGAATAAAGACTTCATTTTATCCATATTGCTTTTTTAGTTTGATTATTCTACAATTAATATTCCACCATTGCAAGGCATTGTCAATTGCAACTCCTGTTTCTTATTTACCTTTACTTGTTTTACATTTCCTTGCAATTCTTCATTATCACTGAATACACGTACCTGATTGCCAGGCATAAACATCGGCAAGGCAATCTTCAGCTTTACGGTCTCTTTCTGGGCATTAACCCCTGCAATATACCATTTATCTCCATGCCTGCGAGCCATAACTACGTATTTTCCGGGATAGCCATCAATAAAACGTACTTCATCCCATGTGGTAGGAACTTCTTTCATGAAGCCTATCGCCCATTCCGGAGCATCCGTCAGGTTATTCGGAGCCAAGGCAAAATGTTGCACCGGACTTTGAAACAATACTGCAGTAGCCAAAGCAAACACGTCAGAAGTCATACGCCGGCTTCCGCCCGGAGCATTATCCGAATTATAATATTTATTCAGTGCACTGCCGCCAAAGTCCATGCTACCCACCGTATTACGGATAAACGGATGCAGGCAGGCATTGAATGCCTCAGCGTCACAGCTTCCTTGGGAGAAATGCAGGTTTTCACTCGCCAATACTGCTTCACTCGACGCATAGTTAGGATACATACGTTCCCAGCCGCGAGGCAAAGTACATCCGTGGAAAATCACCAGCAACCCGTATTCATTGGCATCAGCAAGAATATCTTCATACAGTTGCATGGTAACTTGCTTATCACCACCAAAGAAGTCAACCTTTATGCCACGTATTCCAATGCTTTGCATCCATTTCATTTCTTTACGACGGGCTATCGCATTGTCCATAATGCCACGGGGTGATTGTGGAGCATCATTCCAGTATCCGTTAGAGTTATACCACAGATAGAGACCTACCCCTTTCTGCGCTCCATATTTAGCCAGCTGCTCAATCTTATCATATCCAATCTGCGTATCCCACAATGCATCTACCAATACAGACTGATAACCCATTGCCGCCGAGAAATCAATGTAACGCAACTGCTCTTCATACTTTGTGCTTCCATCCATACCGATAATCCAACTCCAGGAACCTCTGCTGTACTCATATTTTCCAGATGATTCATACAGTGGCTTTACAACATCAAAAGAAACCGTTGTTTCAACAATCGGAGCTAAAGTTTCGCCCAAAGTTATCGTCCGCCAGGGAGTTTCTCCCGGCAATGCAAGTCCGGGTGCAGTTGTACCATTTCCGTTCATTTCACCTTCTTGAGGAAATCCGATTGTATACAGACCATTTTCATGCCCCAATAAACGGCTTCCGCAATATTTACTGTCCACACCCGTTTCTGAAATAAGTATCCATCCCTTATCACCATTACGGAACAGGCAAGGGAAAGTATAACCTTCACCCCATCCATTTTTACCCATGGAATCATCTGCTTTATAAGGGGTCTCATAACTGGGCGAAGTACGGGCAAAGCCTCCCATAGGTTTACTTTGCGGACATAGGAAAGTTGTACTTCCTTCAGGAAGCACAAAGCCGGTCACCTCCTCTTTCACAACACAGGACAAAGTCGCCTTCTGAGGATACATTTTATATCTGAAAGCGACATCCCGATCACTTACGCGAAATATAACATCATAAATAACCTTATCTTGCTGACTAAACCGGTATACAGCTTCTGTTGCTACATAATGTACATGGCTCTGCTTTATATTAGGCAATGTATAGTTCTCGTCAATCTTGTTTGAACGGACATCCTGTTCCAAAGACATATCCCGGGAAAAATCACCGATATTAGTAATTAGTCCCAAAGGTGAAGAGTCAATGAAAGGAGTACCATCATAGGTGATGCTATATGAAGGTTGCCCATTTTTATCAGAAATGGTTACCAATATTTTCCCATCGGGACTTGTAATTTGTTTCTCTTCCGCTTTTATTGCACCGCAAATTAATAACGCTGCTATAACTAAAAAGTGTTTCATGAATATCAGGATATTATTTATTAATAGTTACTCTATCATTAGCTCTCTCATAGTCAAAGTAATCCACATCGACATAACCTCCCAACGACTTTGTTGCATAGTTGAAGATAGCAAACTTGCTTCCCATAAAGAGCCTTGTATAATCAAAGCGCATTTTGAAATCCGTTCCTATCTTTTTCCATTCCTTATTATCCAAGCTATAATAGAAAGTAGCAATATCGCGTTTCGGCATGAAGTCGCCTTCTATACGCAGATAAATGACGTCCTGATTAAAATCGACCTGCTCTTTTTCTTCTATATCCACACTGGCTATTGCCTTATTGGGAGTCCTATCAAAATTAACGACATTGGTAGACATAACCAGACGCTTTGCATCCCCTTCCTTCACCACTGACAAAAGCCCGGAATGTCCGTTGAATGCGCTGAATCCGGCTACATCCCCATCCTTCATATGAGAAACATCAAGCGAAATGGTAGCACTGCACTTCGGCCCTTCCATACGTTGCGTAATCGTATTCGGAGCTAAATACAGGTTATCAACCACCCGGCTGGTCTTCAATCGCAGATAACCCGGACGTTCCGTCAAAGACCACTTATCATCTACCGGATTATGATTCCATTGCCAGTAGAGTGAAAGTTTCTCATCGCTGAAGTCATCACTTCCAAGTATTCCTTTGGTATTTTCAGTCGGATATATCTCTTTTTCCATCGTCAAGGGTACATGACCGTTTTCATCTCCCAGCATCGGCCATCCGTCCACCCAACGGCAGGGCATCAGAGTAGGCACCCGGCCTATTCCTCCGCGGTCCTGAAAAATAACCCCATACCAGTCTCCTTCTTCCGAGTCAATAATACAACCTTGGCCTACTCCTCCGTAACCGTCAAAATCATGTTCCAGGATAACCTTTTTCTCATAAGGCCCTGTAATCTCGTCAGCACGGTAACACACTTCCCTGCGCACCCGACCGGGGATGCTCCAGTCCATGGAAATCATCAACAAATAGTACTTACCGTTATGCTTCACAACCTGACTTCCTTCCAGTAGCCCCTGTTCGTCAGCATCCCGCTCGAATATCTTCATACTGACTCCATCGGGCTTCACATCCGACAAGTCACTCTTCAACTCTTTCAGCTCACCGGTTCCATAGAATACATATACCCGTCCGTCATCATCAAAAAACAAAGAGGCATCATGGAAATGCTGCGTTCTCGACAATAGTTCCCACTTTCCGGCGGGGTCGTCCGCCGTGAATATATACGACCGGTAGGGTACATCGTTTGGTGAGAACAATACATAGAACTTACCGTTATGATAGCGTATGGACGATGCCCATTGTCCGCGCCCATAAACAGTTCCACCAATCAAATCATACTTTGAATTATCAGTCAACTTATCGAAGACATAACTCACAGTTTCCCAATTCACCAGATCTTTTGATCTCATAACAGGCCCGCCGGGCATCAGGTGCATGGTGGTACTTATCATATAGTAGTATTCTCCCGCACGTGTAATGGATATGTCCGGTATATCGGCATAAACCACCGGATTACGAAACGTTCCCTTCACCGGCATTTCCGAACCGGAACACCCCATTAGTAATGAAGCAACAGTCAGCCATGCCAACATCATCTTTTTCATGATACAGATATATATTTATTTACGATTTATTTCTAACGCGGTTTCCCGGCCATCTACTTGAATCTCCAATAGTCCATGTTGAACATCTCTCCGTCTCCTCCTCTAAAAACGAGGTACAGATTGTGAACTCCACCCACCTTTTCCACATCGGTAACAAAGGTTTTCCACGTATTCCAGCCACCGGTATTACTGATATTGCATACCCCCAGCAATGTACCGTTAAGGTCATCCAAGCGGATTTCAATCTTTCCTTTGGTTATCGTAGCTGCACGGACTTCAAATGTCTTTGCCCCTTTGCCGAAGTCAACCGCTTTCACTTGAAGGAAATCCCTGTTATGAATGGAAGTAACATACATCCCGCTTTCATCGTCCTTGGCGGTCTTGAGTCCCTGGCTCCAGGCCATTGTTTCCGCCTCAGTCCGTTTATAGGGATTCAGTGTGCCGACAGGTTCAACCCCAACACCGTCATCCCACCAAGGCAGTTCCTTGACTGTGCCATCGGGATTATACTCCAACTCGGCCACACATATGGAACGGCGTTCATGATGCTTGTCGGTAATCATGAAGTTCAACCGGTAGTTAAACCCGAACACATAAGATTTACCTTTATAATCAATGATGCCCGGATGGTTTCCGGAAGACTTTCTGTTAGGTTTCATTATATAACCCTTGAATTCCCAGGGACCTACCGGGCTGGGACCCATTGCATAACCGATACCTTCCGGACAGCATGTACTTGCATAAGCCATATAATAGTGCCCGTTCTTCTTATATGCCCAAGGACCCTCCTGAAAATGATAAGGGTCTTTCTGATTTTCTATCTTCCGGATTAATTTATCTTTCGTGATTTCCCCCGCACAGGATATCATATCTTCATTCAATTTCACATACCAAAGATTAGGATTTCCCCAATATAGATATGCCTGTCCATCATCGTCTATCAACACACTCGGGTCAATACTGTCATACTCGGCACCGATCAAAGGTTTTCCGAGAGGGTCGGTAAAAGGGCCAAAGGGATTATCAGCAACCAGCACACCGATGCCTCGTCCCTGCACGGGACAATACAAATAAAACTTTCCATTACGCTCGATGCACTGAGGAGCCCAGGCACCATTCTCAAATCCTCCCCAACCTGATACGGCAGGGTCAGCCCATTTAAAGTTATATAAGTTGGCTATGGTTCCATGATCCGTCCAGTTCACCATATCGGTGCTGGTGTAAAGCAACCATTCTTTCATGCGGAAGCCTGCCATTCCTTCAGGAGCATCATCTTCATCATGGGTAGTATAAAGGTATACTGTACCCTTGTGCACCATTGGCGCAGGATCGGCAGTAAATTTGGTCTGTATAATCGGAGTCTGGGCCTTCAGGCTCTCCTGAGGAGAAGCCATAAACAGCATAGCTGCCGTCAACCCGGGCAAAATAAGTTTCTTCATTGTTTCTGGTATTTAAAATCTATATTTCCAAATAGCACTAAAATTTCACACTCACTCTTTTCCCACTGTAGTCAACAACCTTCCGGCTTCCATCTTGAAGTACAACAGTAAACTTTCTGTTTTTCAACATTCCTTCGTATGTCCCCTTCCGTGCTCCAATGGTCAACTGGCGGGAAGCATTGTTCCATGTCATAGGGATTTCAGTATATGCTCCCAACTCATAATTATAGCTATCAAATTCATCCTCATACAGAACAAAAGAACCATCGGCACCGGCATATACTTTCAATTCAAGATTATCCCATGGTTTCTCTGTTGCATACTGCACTTTAGGTCCCATTGGGATGATACTACCTGCCTTGACATACAACGGAATGACATCAATAGTTGTCTCCTTCTCTATTTCCTGTCCGCCGTCATACTTTTCATTCGTCCAGAAATCATACCAGATAGCACCTTCCGGCAAATATACCTTTGCGGACTTAGCCTGCATAAAGTCTACCGGAGCTTTATTCTCAAATTTCTTAACATTATTCTTATCCCAGCCATCATTTTCTTTTAGTTTTACCAGCTTCTCCTGAGTGTATTGCGCATTAACTACCGGCGCTACCAGAATGGATTTACCGAACATGTATTGGTCTTTTATATCCCATACTTTCTTGTCAGCCGCAAAGTCCATCACCAACGCACGCATAAAACTCGACTGCCGTTCGGTCACTTCCCATGAAGTGGAATAGATATAGGGCAACAATGCATAGCGCAGATGAATCATTTTTTCAATAGCATCATATATCGGTTCACCTTTTTTCCCGAATTGATAAATCTCCCTCGGTGTATCAGCTCCATGTGAACGCATCATCGGTGTAAACGTACCGAATTGCAACCAACGCACATACAGTTCCTGATACATCGGATTCTTGGGTGCACTTCCGTCATTCCAGCCCCTATTATAGCTTCCGGCAAAAAAGCCACCAATATCCGAATTGAAATTAGGATTTCCGGTCAGAGTAAAATTCAAGCCTGCCGGAATCTGATTGCGCAGTGACTCCCAGGAAGAGCCGATATCTCCCGACCATACATTGGCTCCGTAACGCTGTTGCCCGGCAAAAACGGAACGTGTAAGAATAAACACACGTTTATCGGAAGTTACGGCACGCTGATTATCATACACTCCACCCACTGTCAACAACGGATAAGCATTACGCACCTTGCGGAACGAACCCAGATAAGTCTTCGTATCAAAGTCCTCTGGCTTCCAATCGAAGTGGTCGGGTTCCGTAGAATCCATCCACCAACCGTCCATGCCTAATTTGAAGATGCCTTCATTCAGGTATTTCCAATAAATATCACGGGCTTTCGGGTTATAGGCATCGTATACGCGTACTCCGGAAGGATATTCCATATTGGGCGGCCAAGTCTCGAGTCCTGATTGAGGCCATGTAGAGAAGTTAAACAACATGCCATTCTTGTCCAGTTCCCTGTAAGGCTTGGTCATCGGTCCAAATGAGGACCAGATAGAAATCAGCATATGCGCATTCATTCCATGTACATCATCAATCATCTTTTTAGGATCGCTGAACGAAGGGTTCTTAAAGTCCATCGCATTCCACAAATAGTTGTGTCCCCAGTATTGCCAATCCTGAATGATTCCGTCGAGAGGAACACCCAGTTCACGGTATTTCCGTACCACTCCCACCGTTTCTTCCTGACTTTTATAGCGTTCCTTGCTTTGGAAATAGCCGTAAGTCCACAAAGGAAACATGGGTACTTGTCCGGTCAATGCACGCATCTGCGCAACTACGCCGTCGGCATTTCCACCATACATAAAGTAATAGTCGATGCAATCTCCCACTTCGGACTGGAAAGAGGTTCCTTCCGGTTTATCAGCAAAATTGGTTGGCGAATAATTATCCCAAAAAAGGCCGTATCCTTTCACAGACTGTACGAATGGAACCACGTCCTCCACATTGCCCTGCACAAGATGCTTGGTCTGATTGCGTTGCGACATTTTCCCATTCTGAAGAATACCCAATCCATAAAGAGGTTCATCTTTGTCCAAAAGAAACGTCTGCTTAACTGTGAACGTTTTATTTCCGGCATCATTGAAATCGGTAAACTCCGGCTTTCCTTTCTCACTAAGCAAAGGTTCTCCTTTAGTATTGAAGAAAGCCACAATGCCCGACTCCAAATTAAGAGTAACCTCCATTTCACTACTTTTCAGTCTAACAGTATTACCTTCCCTGGTAATGGCAGGTTTCACTTTTTGAGGAGCCTCTATTACCGAGAGGCTCTCTTTCACATACTTCCAGCCATCAGGAGATTTCAGAATTCTTACAATTGACGGAGTGTAGAATTGTAACTCCACATCTACAGAATTAACGGTCGCCTTAAGTCCCTCGGGAGTCTGCTGATAATCTTGCCCTATAAGAGAAGTACAACAACACAGCGCCATTAATATCAATACACTTTTAATTGATTTCATGGTTACTTATTATATTTAATGATTAAAACATTCCATAACTTTATGTGATACAAAAATAGCTGTATGTCACTTGTATCCTTTTTAATTTTAGATATTTGAGTATCAACTTTAGATAAATAAACGACTATCAATCAGAATACTCCATTATATAACCGTAATAATAGGACTGATTGCCGTCAATTGTATATTCATCCAGCGTTCTTGCACCCCAAGTGTCAACCCCTCCCACACCATGGATATTCAAATCAATATTCACATTCAAATAATCACGCCCGGGTAATTCATAAGCATGTCTGTTCTTCTCCAAGTCTTCCTCACTATAAGGCCACACACGAAAACAGAGCGGTTGCAAACCTGCCACCTTTATCTTCCGGTTCTCCTTGTCATTCAGTGAGAACCACCGGACATCGCACCTGTTTGCATTATCCTGCGGAAAAGCATAGTCTGTGATAAAGTTATCAACATCCGCCGCATAACAACCGACAAAAGCAGCCGTTTTCCTATCCGGATAATTCTCAAATTCACCACGACCATACCATTTGATATAATTCATAGAAGAAGGCAAACGCATCCTCATTCCGAATTTAGGCATCAATGGGATTTTTTCTTTTTCCGGTTTATAGAAAGCTTCTACCTGTATTTTTCCACTTCCGTTTATGGTATAGCGCAACCGATAAGCAGCACCTACTGCAGGCAATGACATATTCGCTTCTACTATAGCCAGCCCGTTCTTTACAGAATAATCAATATGTTCAACCACACGTTCGGCAGCGGCATTTCTCCATGCTCCCAAGCGGTTGTTATACCCATTGTTCATCTGGTTGTCATTCGCCGGTTTCCAGAAATAAGGTTCCAAAGGAGCATAAAGAAGTTCCGTTCCACCATTCTTCCAACTTGCCAGAGCACCGGATTTCGCATCAATTACAAAGCAATCCGAACCAGCCATTACTTCAATAGCGGACAAAGACGCATTCACTTCAACATTTCCCCCCTCTGAGGCAATAGGTTCCGGCTTGCTTACATTCACCTGGAATTGCTCCTTACTAACAGTAAAACCTTTCTCAGCCCAGCATGTACCCTGTTTCAGTCTGGCAAACACATTCAGGAAAAGTTCACCCGCCCCTGCGAAAGAGGGAATATCCAAATATTCTCCGCCCACAATAGATGCTTTGCCCGACTTAACAAGCTCACCGTTCTGCAACCACGCATACTCATAATCGAACTCATCCAAAGCCGTGAACTCATATTTATTGATGAGACGCACCTTGTTAGGAGCTTCGAGTGAAAAACCGATATTCTGATATACTTTCTGAACCTGATAGTAGTGCGGATGAGGGACACGGTCAGCTCCAATCAAACCATTGAAACAGAAGTTCCCATTATTGGGGAAATCTCCGAAATCTCCTCCATAAGCCCAGAATTCACCTTTCTTCAATAACAAAGAACCCGAATTCTCCACTTCCCTTTCATATCCCGGATTTATTTTCTTTGCAATTCCCTGGTCAACCCAATCCCAAATAGCAGCACCTGCAATGTGAGCATTAGTCTCAATGACATCCCAATACTCCTGCAAATTACCTACTGAATTTCCCATGGCATGGGCATACTCACGCATAAAGATAGGTTTATCACGTTTTTCACGGGCATACTCTTTAAGCTTTCCGGGAGTATAGTAAGAGGGGTCGTTAAAAGCCGACACAGAAAGATCGGTATCACAGAAAATAATACGTGAAGCATCTATGGAGCGTATCGTATCTGCCATAGCTTTCATGTTGCAGCCGGCACCTCCTTCATTGCCCAAAGACCAGAAAACCACACAAGGATGGTTCTTGTCACGTCGCACCAGTGCAAGAGCCCTGTCCACATGTGCTGACATCCATTCCGGGTTATCACCAAGGATTTTATTGCCTAAACCATAATCGTGACTTTCCTGATTAGCCTCATCCATCACATAGAAACCATATCTGTCACACAGTTCATAAAACAACGGGCTGTTAGGGTAGTGTGAAGTACGGATCATATTGATGTTGGCTTGTTTCATCAGCTTCAAGTCCTTTTCCATGGTTTCCCTATCCACCAACCTACCGGTACGGGGATGATGCTCGTGCCGGTTCACTCCTTTCAGTTTAACGGGCTTACCATTAAACTTGAAAGTGTTCCCCTCAATTTCGCACTTCCATATTCCCCAATGTGAGTATAACTCTTCAACCACCTGCTTTCCGTCGTAAAGTCTTATCTCAATATCATATAAATTGGGTTTCTCTGCCGACCATAGCTCCGGATTTTCCAACACAAAGGATAAAGAATAACACTTGACGGATGAAGACGGCAAATTCTTTACGGGAGCGGTCAGCCTTTTCGTCACTTTCTCTCCCCGTCTGTTTTTGCCCTTCAATATCATTTCAAGATTCAACTTGCCGGATTTATGTTCCGATGAATTCCGCAGCCAGATTCTCGCCTTAAAGTCTGCCGACGAGAAGTCATCCGACAGCTCAGTGGCAAACGAATAGTCTTTTATATGAGTCTCAGGACGAACCCACAGCTCTACCGGACGATAAATTCCACTGAAACGCCACATATCCTGATCTTCTAGATAACTTCCGTCAGACCAACGGTAGACTTCCACTGCCAAACGGTTTTGCCCTTCATTCACATATCGGGTAACGTCAAACTCAGCCGGAGCCATGGAGTTTTCACTATATCCTACCTTTTCCCCGTTTACCCATACATACATGGCAGACTTCACCCCTTCGAAATGCAGGTACAACCGCTTACCTCTCATTTCTTCCGAAACATCAAACGTAGTCACATAAGAGCCTACCGGATTACGGTTTTCATAACTGAAGAAATGCTTCGGCGGTTCTCCCGTCACCCTTGGCTGATCTTTCTTAAAAGGATAAGTCCAGTTAGTATAGATAGGTTTCCCATACCCCTGCAATTGCCAGGTGCCGGGTACGGCGATATTGTCCCATCCGCTAACATCGAAATCCCTCTTATAGAAATCAGCCGGGCGCTTTTCCGGGTCAGCAGACCACATGAACTTCCATGTTCCATTCAATGATACAATCTCGTCACATCCAGCCTTCCCGGAAGGAAGCGTCAACGTGGCATGATACTCTTCTTTATTGATTCCTATCACATTCGGATTTTCCCAATCAGGCAATTGCTGAGCATGTGCCTGAAACGCAAGACATATAACAGGCAAAAGCCTCAAACATTTTGTTTTCATCATTTTATTATAGCTACAAAACCACCGCGAGGCAGGCATTTTATCTCCAAACCGATTTCTTCATCCGACAAGGGAATATTTTCTTCAATAGCAAAGCTCCTGTCATCAGTGCCGTCCTTGAACAAAGACACTTGCTTACCACTTACAGGAATAGCCGCCAGGGAGGCACGAAGTGTTCTCGGTTCATTAGTCCCATTAATACCTGCAATATACCATACATCCCCTCTGCGCCGTGCCATGACAACTTCTACTCCGGGATAACCGGCCAAAAGTTTCGTATCATCCCAGGCAGTGGGTAACTCAGACAGAAGATGTTTTACTGCTTCCGGCAAGTTATCATAAACCGAAGGCCTGTCGGGCATGTGCTGCAAAGCCGATTCGAAAATCACGGGTAACGCAAGTTCATGCCCGTGCGATGTGATATGCGGATGCTGTGAATCGGAAAAAGTTCCCGGAGTATAGTCCATCGACCCTACAACGTTTCTTGTGAAAGGCAACGTGGCATTATGTTCGGCCGCCCGGTTGGTCAGTATCGAATTATTATTATACCACTCAGCACCATACACCCCTTCCACCGACATCAGGTGGGGATATGTACGTTGCCAGCCGCGAGGGATGGTGGCACCATGGAAGTTAAGCATCAGCTTGTACTTCACCGCATCCTCCAGCAAATCCATATAATAGTTCATGGTGGAAACACTATCACCCGTGAAGAAGTCTACTTTGATACCGGCAACTCCCATGTCACTCAGCCATTTATATTCCTTCTCCCGGTCTTCTTTCTTATTCAGCCGGTATAAAGGGCCGGGACCAAGCCAGCTTGTACTCGAATTATACCATAGCAACGGTTTAATGCCCTGTTCCAAAGCATACTTCACAGCATCCTGAAGGTTGCCCCCATTTCCCATTTCATCCCACTCCCAGTCAATCAGGTCATAGGGCCACTTCATGCGGGTGGCCAGGTCGATGTATTCTTTCACTATCTGATAATCCTTGGAACCGTGATTGTGTGCCCAATATATCCACGACACCATTCCGGGGTTTATCCATTCCGTATCCTCCACCTTGGAAGGGTCGGAGACATCGGTCACCAATGTGGACTCCACTACATCGGACAAGTCTCCTATGATAAGCAGCCGCCAAGGAGATTCCCACAGGCTATCGCCAATCGACTGTTTATCAGCCAGGCGCACCTGATAGCTATCGCAATGCCCCCCATTATACAAAAGAGAGCCGCAATGCCCGCGCCTGATATTTGCTTCTGTTATCAACACAAACACTGAATCCTGTGGTTCTACAAGTGCCGGATATCCCCAGAGGTTAACCTCCGGACGATTGGTGAGTTTTCCATCTGTCGATAAGGGAAAGAATTTTTCGTAGCCTGGATCGTACTGCTGCATCCATCTTCTGGCACCTTTCGGAACAGTATATGTGGTATGTTCATAAATGACGTTTTCTTCATCGACAGCAGCATTTATTCCGTATTTAAAGGCAATGCCGTCATCATACACCCTAAATGTAACTTCCAATGTCTGTCCCGCTTCATTCTCAAAAGAATAGATTCGCTCGGAAGCTTCGTTCACACAATGGCTGCGTTTTCCTGTTATCATCCTGTAGTCATCAATCACACGCTTCACTGCAGAAACGGATTTCAATTTCAGGTTTCCGGCCAACTCCTGTGTATCGGTTTCCAACCCCAATGTTGACTGGGAAAGAATACGCCCTCCTTTATAGTCCACTGAAAAAGCGGCCTCGCCAAAAGCATTTTCTTCGGCGGGTTCCATTGTGACCTTCAGGTCCCCGTCAGGAGAAACAATGTCAAGTGTTTCCGTATAACACGAGCTAATCATAACGGCAACCAGCATCATCCATGTTTTCCTTAGTAGATTCATAATTTCTCTCTTTTATCATTCAGATATTATACACAGCAAAGATAGGCGAATATCCTCCAATGGATTTGCAATTTTAGATAATCCATTTTCAATTTCAGATAATAATAACCTTCTGGCATACCCTATGCATCTATCCCCCTTTCCTATCGAATCTGTTCCTGAAGCTTCTGGAACACAATCATAAAGCTTTCCAAGCGTGTTCCGGAAGCTTTATGAACGCGTTCATAAAGCTTTATGAATAAACAGCTCAAATACAACTGATTATAGGTAGAAGCCGGATAACCCGATGTAACATCCCTAAACAACATTTTAACAATGATGTAACAACAGAAAACAAACGTGTAACATAACTATTGGGCGGGTAAAAGGGAATGGGGTACATTTGTAATATAAAAATTAATATCATGAAACACATAGCAATTCTCTTAGTTTGCGCATTGGCGTACTCTTTAGGAACATGGGCGCAAGGCCCTATCCCCCATTCCCGGACTGGTTTCGATGTTGAAAAAGCAGGAATAGCCAAAGGGAAGGTAGACACAGTGAGTTACGACTCGAAAACTGTAGGTACAAAACGGAAAGCACTGGTTTACACACCGCCCGGCTTCACCAAGAAGACAAAATATCCTGTTCTTTATCTGTTGCACGGCATCGGCGGCGACGAACTGGAATGGTTGAAGAACGGCAATCCTCAGGTTATTCTGGATAATCTGTATGCCGAGGGCAAGTTGGAACCCATGATTGTGGTATTTCCCAATGGCAGAGCCATAAAGGATGACCGCGCCACGGGCAACATCATGGCACCCGACAAAGTAGAAGGCTTCGCCATCTTCGAGAAAGACTTGCTGAACGACCTGATTCCTTTCATCGAAAAGAAATACCCCGTCATCAAGAATCGTGAAAGTCGCGCCATCGCAGGCTTGTCAATGGGCGGCGGACAGTCCCTGAACTTCGGACTGGGAAATTTGGATAAGTTTGCCTGGGTGGGAGGTTTCTCATCCGCACCCAACACAAAGACGCCCGAAACGCTTGTGCCGAACCCTGAAACAGCCAGGCAGCAACTAAAGCTATTGTGGATATCATGTGGCGACAACGACGGTCTGATGTCTTTCAGCGAACGCACCCATCTTTATCTGCAACAGCACAAGGTGCCCCATATCTTTTATGTAGAACCGGGCGGGCACGACTTTAATGTATGGAAGAATGACCTATATCTGTTCTCCCAACTGCTCTTCAAACCGGTAAACACCTCAAGCTTCGACCAATACGGCATTCACGGCATGCGTGCGGAGACCAATGTACGCAACTCCAAGTACCCGCAACTGACGGCAGACCATCGTGCCATATTCCGCATACAAGCACCGGAAGCACAAAAGGTTCAGTTGGACCTGGGACGGAAATATGACATGACCAGACAGGAAAACGGCATCTGGCAAACGGTTACAGACTCTTTGGGAGAAGGTTTCCACTACTATTCGCTCCTGATAGACGGTGTGGCAGTGGCCGACCCCGGTAGCGAAACCTTCTATGGCATGGGGCGCATGGCAAGCGGCATCGAAGTGCCTTTTGAAGGCGGAGAATACTATGCGCTGAAAGACGTGCCGCATGGCGACATCCGCATGAAGCGCTATTATTCGGAAGTAAGCCGCTCGTGGAGACGCTTCTTCGTATATACTCCGGCAGGATACGACACCCGTACGGACGAGAAATATCCCGTTCTGTACCTCCTGCACGGCGGTGGGGAAGACGAACGCGGCTGGGCTACACAAGGAAAGACCGACCTGATTATGGACAACCTGATTGCAGCAGGAAAAGCCAAACCTATGTTAGTGGTAATGCTCGATGGCAATATGGCCTCAGCCGGATTTAACAGCGGTGCGCTCAAAGCCTTCGAAGCCGAACTGACGCAGGCCGTCATCCCATTTGTAGAAAAGAACTACCGCGTCAGAAAAGAAGCGGACAGCCGGGCGCTTGCAGGATTGTCGATGGGAGGCATCCAGACGCTTTATGCCGGACTGTATCACACAGACTTATTCTCGCATCTCGGCGTGTTCAGCTCCGGCTGGCTACCTTTCTACCAGAAAACCGCCGATGCACAATACGAATTCATCAGCAAAAACAAAACCGGCATCGACACCCAACTAAGATTACTCTGGATTGCCATGGGAGGCAAAGAAGACATTGCATACCAGAACTGCCAGAACATGCTCAAAGAATTTGATGGACTGAAACTGAAATACACATACTCCGAATATCCGGGCGGACACACTTGGCCGGTATGGAGAAACAACCTCTATAGTTTCGCACAATTACTATTCAACCAATAACAGTACCCCTAAAGAAACATAATATTTACGTATATAAAGATTAATTTGATTATGAAGAAGAAGCAAGTAGTTTTATTATTATTCGCAGTTATTGCCATGTTTGCAATGCCCAAAGTGACGGCAGGTAATGGCAAGCAAAACACATCCAAGTTTGTTTATCATGGAGCGGGTAACCCGTACCTGCCGTTATGGGAGCATCTGCCGGACGGAGAACCCCGTGTTTTTGAAGACCCCGACAATCCGGGAAAGTTCCGCGCTTACATCATCGGTTCGCACGATGTCCGCTTCGGCAGTTATTGCGGGCCGGACATCAGGATGTGGTCGGCACCTGTGGAAGATTTATCAAGCTGGCGTGACGAAGGCCCCATCTTCACCTATCAGGTAGGAGGACAATGGGATGTGATGTACGCTCCTGACCTTGTTGAAGTGAAAAGAAAGGACGGCACAAAAGAATATTATCTGTTCCCGCACAGCCGCGGCAGAGACAGAGAAGCAATGGTGGCTAAAGGAAGCCGTCCCGACGGACCTTTTACACCCATCAACCTGACTGCCGACGGCACGAAAACCCTTCCCGGCAGTATTCTGGGATTCGACCCGTCTATATATATCGAATATATCACAGACCCGAACGACCCGGATTATGAAATCGGATTCAGAGCCTATGGATACTGGGGATTCCAACGTTCATTAGCCGCTCAGCTGGATCAGAACACCATGTATTCCGTACGCCCCGGCACAGAGGTGATTCCTTATTTCATGCCAGCAGGCATCCGCAGAGGCAACAACCGCGGTCCGAAGAATATTTCCTATCCGCATATCTTTCCCGGAGAAGATCTCGAATCATTCAATTTCTTTGAAGCTTCGTCCATACGTAAGATCGGAAATAAATATGTGACTATCTACAGCGGACATTCAGGTCCCGACTATGGATTGGGTAGCTCCAACTCCACTTTGCGTTACGCTTATGGTGATTCCCCGCTTGGCCCATGGAAGAGCGGCGGCGTCCTGGTCGACTCGCGTGCACCGGTATTGAACCAGGACGGTTCACGACTGCAAACAACTAATGCAGGACACAATACGCATGGAAGTATAGAACTCATCAACGGTCAATGGTACGTATTCTATCACCGCCCGCCCCGTGGCTTCGGAAACGCGCGCCAGTCAATGGTAGCTCCGATTCATGTGGAATGGGATAAGAAACCGGCATCGGAAGGCGGTAAAGTTTCCATCAGAGCTTACGACCCGTATGCAAAAGATAAAATCTGGACAGCCAAGGACAGCCAGGGGAATGAATACAAAGGAGCGGAAGTAACCTCGGAAGGATTCCACATATTTGGTCTTGATCCTTATCAGTATTATTCCGCAGGATTCGCATGTTATCTCTCCGACGGACGTATCCAACAGGATTCATGGGACATCTGGGATAACCACGCTCCTATCACAAACGTGAAGAACGGCCATATAATGGGATATAAGTACTTCGGTTTCGGCGGATTGAACAAAGACAAACTGGGTTTGAAAGCTTTCGAAGGAACCAAAAAGGGAAACAAAACAGCCTTCAATCTCTTCCTTGCACCGAAAACATCAAAGACGTTTAAAGTGAACGTTTGGTTAGACGGTCCGTGGGACAACGAAACCTGGAAAGGAACGAAGATAGGTGAGATAGTTGTTCCCGCCAACTCGGCACAGGAAACAACACAGTTTACAATCGACGTATCGAAGTTTGTTGACCATCTGGACAAGAAACATGCAATTTACCTCGTTGCTGAAAGCCAGGAGACCGGCGATCTCTTTGATTTAGCCGGATTGGGATTCAGCTCCAACAAAAAGAAAATCGTTCGTCCGGTTGTTCCCAAAGTAAATATCGAAGTAAACGGGAAAGCAATTGAAGTACCGGAAACTCCTGTGCGCTCTACCGAAAGTAATGGTATCACCGGCTATGACATCTATGAGGCTGTCTACAAACTTCCCGCCGGAACAACCGAAATACCTACTGTGTCGGCATCAGCGACCGATAAGAATGTGAAAGTAGAGATTATTCAGGCAACATCGGTTTCCGGAACTGCTATTGTGAAATTCGACTATAAAGGGGTAGTTAAAACATATAAGATTGTGTTTAGTCCTCTTGCATAAGAATATAAACAGCAATCAGAATATAGTCAAATAGAACCGATTTGTGAAATGAAATCCGCAATACTTTCTATTTGACTATACAAACAAAATGTAATCATGAAAAAAACATTTATCATTCTATTACTGGCATGTGCTGCTACAGGAATAAATGCACAAGATAAATTGTATTCCAACGAGTTTCCGCTCTCGCAAATAACACTCCTCGAAGGACCGTTGAAACATGCCCGTGACCTAAATATCGAGACATTGCTCAAGTACGACTGCGACCGTTTGATGGCTCCCTATCGAAAAGAGGCGGGGTTGACGCCCAAAGCAAAATGTTATCCCAACTGGGACGGACTGGACGGACATGTGGGAGGGCATTACCTCACAGCTATGGCCATCAATGCAGCCACCGGCAATGAAGAATGCCGCAAACGTATGGAGTACATTATCAGTGAAATTGCCGAATGTGCCGAAGCCAATTGCAAGAATCATCCCCAATGGGGTGTTGGCTACATGGGTGGAATGCCTAACAGCCAGAATATCTGGAACAACTTTAAAGACGGAGACTTCCGCGTATACAGCGGATCGTGGGCACCGTTCTACAACCTGCACAAGATGTATGCCGGCTTGCGCGACGCATGGCTATATTGCGGCAACGAGCAGGCAAAGACTCTTTTTCTGCAATTCTGCAATTGGGCGGTCGACATCACATCGCGCCTATCGGACGAACAGATGGAACGGATGCTTGGCAATGAACATGGCGGCATGAACGAGGTGCTTGCTGATGCGTATGCCATTACTCACGAACAGAAATACCTTGACTGCGCAAAGCGTTTCTCTCACAAACGGTTATTTACTCCTATGTCGCAGCGGCAGGACTGTCTCGACAATATGCACGCCAATACACAGGTACCCAAAGTTATCGGCTTTGAGCGTATCTCCGAACTGTCGGGAAATGAGGATTATCATGCGGCAAGTTCATTCTTCTGGGATATCGTAACAGGCGAACGCAGCCTTGCATTTGGCGGAAACAGCCGTCGTGAACATTTTCCTGCCAGAGATGCTTGCATGGATTTTATCAACGACATTGACGGTCCTGAGAGTTGCAACACCAACAATATGTTGAAACTTACAGAAGACCTTCATCGCCGTAATCCTGAAGCGCGGTATGCCGACTACTACGAGCTCGCCACGTTCAACCATATACTCTCCACTCAGCATCCGGAACATGGAGGCTACGTCTATTTCACGCCTGCCCGTCCCCGCCACTATCGCAACTACTCTGCTCCTAATGAAGCAATGTGGTGTTGTGTCGGCACCGGCATGGAAAATCATGGCAAGTACGGACAGTTTATCTACACCCATGCGGGCGATGCCCTTTTCGTGAATCTATATACGGCTTCGCAGCTCGATTGGAAGGAACGTGGCATCACGTTACGTCAGGAGACGGCTTTCCCTTATTCTGAAAACAGTACTGTTACTATTGCGGAAGGCAAAGGCACATTCAATCTCATGGTGCGCTATCCGGGATGGGTACATCCGGGCGAATTCAAGGTTAGTGTAAACGGAAAACCTGTCGACATCATTACAGGCCCGTCATCCTACGTCAGCATCAATCGCAAGTGGAAAAAAGGCGATGTGGTGAATATCCATTTCCCAATGCACTCATCCCTGCGCTATCTACCCAACGAACCGCAGTACGTTGCTCTCATGCATGGACCTATCCTTCTCGGTATGAAAACCGGTACAGAGTCGATGGCTTCACTCATAGCGGATGATAGCCGCTTCGGGCAGTATGCAGGTGGTCCCAAACAGCCTATTGATAAAGCTCCAATTCTCATCAACAATGACATTGCCAGTATCCCGTCACAGCTCACTCCTGTGCCTGGTAAACCGCTACACTTCACACTCAGTACCCGCATGGAGAACAAGATTGAAGGAGAATTACAACCATTCTTCGAAATTCATGACTCTCGCTATATGATGTATTGGCTTGCCCTCACCGAAGGCAGTTACAAGCAGTACATCGATAACATTGCCAAGCAGGAACAGGAACGCCAGGCACTCGAAGCAAGCACTGTCGACAAAGTGCAGCCAGGCGAACAGCAACCGGAGACCGACCACAAGATGGAGACCGACGAATCATACACCGGTAATACAAATAATGTCTTCTACCGAGACGCCCGCAACGGACATTATTTTAGCTATCTCATGCAAACCGATGGTCTGACTGACCTCAAGCTACGCCTCAAGTATTGGGGAGTGGGCGAATGGAAAAGCCATGAGTTCGATATTTATATTGACGATGTATTTCTCCGTTCCATCAATAACACCGGCAAATACCGCATATCGGAGTTCAAAGCAGAAACCTATGACATTCCGGATACTCTTTTGCAGGATAAGAAACAAGTACGCGTCAAGTTTGTGGCAAAACCAAACAAGCAAATAGGTGAGATATATGAAGTAAGACTCATTAAACAGTAGCAAGATGGCTACTGTTCAATAAACAAGGGGTTGACTAAAAAGCTCCCCCTCGAAAAAA